>ERZ780029.7-NODE-7-length-27488-cov-2.38435_pt1 | contig 27488 bp, 17 predicted proteins | sample MGYA00511858_ERZ780029 | MGnify/ENA primary metagenome ERZ780029 (study PRJEB29588, sample SAMEA2146472) | human gut metagenome | biome: human gut; feature: human-associated habitat; material: faeces | place: Denmark | collected 2008/2010 ...
GGAATTATATAGTTGTTGTGCCGGAGCAGTACACTATGGCGATTCAGAAAAGACTGGTGTCCATGCACCCAAGAAAGGGAATCCTTAATATAGATGTTGTGAGCTTTGAAAGGCTTGCGTATAAAGTATTTGAGGAAGTGGGGGAGGATAATCTTGAAGTCCTTGATGATACAGGAAAGAATCTGATTATTAAAAGAGTATTGGAGCAGAACAAGGACAGATTAAAATATTTTGGAAGTAATCTGTCTAATACAGGATTTGTGTCAGAGATGAAGTCTGTTATATCGGAAATGCTTCAGTATGATATCAAGCCGGATGTTATGCAGGATGCGGCAGGTGCAGCATACAGTGATTCAGAGGGAAGTGCAGCACTTCAGTATAAGCTTGATGATATAGTACTTGTATATAACGCATTTGCAGAGTACATAGACAAGAACTATATAACTAAAGAAGAAATACTGGATAAATTATGCAGCAAGGTTACAGAGTCAGAGCGAATAAAGAATTGCGAGATAGTATTTGACGGGTTCACAGGCTTTACTCCGGTTCAGTACAATTTACTGACAATTCTTTTATCAATGTGCCCGAAGATATATGTTTCTCTGACAATTGATGCATCTGAGCGTGAAAATTCAGTAAGAGGCAGGGAAGAACTTTTTTTCATGAGTAAGGACTGCGTATCAAAGCTTTATAAGATATGTGATGAAGAACATGTGAAAGTCCTTGAACCTGTGTATATTGCAGGAAAAGCAGTACCGGGAAAGAATGTAATTGTAAATGTTAATTCAAGATTTAAGAATTCAGAAGAACTGGATTTCCTGGAACAGAATCTTTTCAGAAACAATTCGGGAAGATTTAACCAGAAGACGGACAACATAGTTATATATGAGGGAGCTGTTGTCAAGGAAGAATTAACATTTGCAGCAGGAGAAATAATAAGACTTACAAGACTGTGTGGATACAGATATAACGATATTGCGATAGTTACTGCGGATATGGACGGCTACGGCAAGCTGGCGGCTAATATATTAAAGCAGAACGATATACCGTATTTCCTTGATTACAAGCGCCATGTGACGGACAATCCATTTATTGCGGCAATTAACGGTGCACTTGGAATAATAGAGAATAATTACAGCTATGACAGCATATTAGGATTCCTAAGAACCGGAATGAGCGGAATGGAGCGCGAAGATATTGATCTGTTAGACAATTACTGTGTTGCAGTTGGAATCAGAGGCAGGGGAAAATGGCATGAACCATGGATAAGAAAGTTCAGGGGAACAGTCAATAATACTGACCTTGAGAAGCTTAATTCACTAAGAACAATGATAACGGATATGTTGGATCCATTGGAAGAAGTGCTTAAGTCAAAGGAATCTAATGTTGCAGATATGGTAAAGGCTCTTTACGAATTCCTTGTGCGTGAAGATATGGAGCAGAAGGTAAGTGTGCTTAATGACAGCGAGTACACTGGTGATGAATATGCACAGTTATATAAGAAAGTTATAGAAGTATTAGATAAAATGTATGCTCTTCTTGGAAGCGAGAAGGTTGGTATTAAAGAATTTAACAAGATACTTGCGTCAGGATTTCAGGAGATTAAGATAGGACTTATTCCGCAGACCAATGACTGCGTTGTTATCGGAGATATAGAAAGAACCCGTCTTGACAATATCAAGGTCATGTTCTTTGTCGGAATCAATGACGGCAATGTACCTAAGAAGGCTGATTCAAGAAGCGTTCTGTCAGAAAGCGACAGGGAGTATCTTGAGGATAAGGGAATAGTTATGTCAGCTTCCGTGAGGGAGAAAGCATTTACACAGAGATTCTATCTGTATCTTATTATGACAAAGAGTGCGGAGAAGCTTTACATGTCATATGCGGTAAAAAACAGCGAGGGTGCGGCGCTGATGCCTTCATATATTATAAGAAGCATGAGAAAAATGTTTTCACATTGCCTTAAGTTATCTTACAAAGACACGGCACAGCAGAATTCTTATGTAACAATACCGCAGGCGGCTAACAGCTTTGATAATACTGAAATTGCTGCAAATGTAGATGAGGATATTATTGATTCACTTACTGGCGGCAGGCTTGTCGGAAGCGTTACATCTTTTGAGAACTTTGCAGAGTGCCCATTGAGGTATTACTTAAGGTATGGAGTTGATTTAAAGGAAAGGGAAGAATTCACATTTTCACCAGTAAACTTTGGCGTCGTACTGCATGCGGTTATCCGTGAGGTGTGCGACGAAATCAAGAAAAACGGTGAGTCGTACTATCTGATATCAGATGAGAAGCGCCGCGAGATGGTAAAAAGAAGTGTCGCTGCAATTACTGACATATACCAGAACAGTATCCTTAAGGATTCAAGCCGTAATTCATTCATGATTAAGCGGATGGAAGACCTTGCAGACCGCACTGTATGGGCGATGGGTGAACAGTTAAAATGTGGTGATTTCGTGCCATTTGTATTCGAGCATAAGTTTAATATGGAAGTCGGAGACGGAGACAGAAAGCAGCTTATGAGCGGAACAATTGACCGCGTTGACATATGCGAAAACGGCACAGATGTATATGTAAGAATTATCGATTACAAGACAGGAAAGAAGGATTTCAACATAGTAAAGACCTACTACGGAATTGATATCCAGCTTATGGTCTACATGGAAGCGGCAATGAAGCTTGTGGCGAAGATGCGTCCGGGTAAAAATGTGATTCCTGCCGGAGTGTTCTACTACAACATAAGTGACCCGATTGTATCTGCGACAACAGAGAGTGCAGAAGAGATAGAGGATAAGATTAAGGGTGAACTGCGTCTTAAAGGAATGGTTAATTCGGATAAGGATATTGCCGAGAAGATGGACAATACTGAGGGTACATCACTTAATATTCCGGTTAGCAGAAAGGCTGACGGCGGATTTGACTCACGAAGAAGCAAGGTGATGAATACAGAGCAGTTTAACATGCTTGGAAGATTTGTTGATGCAAGGACGGTTGATACTGCGGACAGAATTGCAGGCGGTGATATAAGGAGAAGTCCTTATAAAGACGGACAGTTTTCAAGCTGTGACAGATGTCCTTATGGGGCAGTGTGCGGATTTTCTGTGGACTTGCCAGGCTGCAATTACAGAAAATTAAAGAAATTCGATGATGAAGTATTATGGAATAATATAAAGGAAGGGGTTGATGAGAATGGAAAGAAAATGGACACCGGCGCAGAAGAGCGCGATTGATATAAGAGACTGTAATGTGCTGGTTTCGGCGGCTGCCGGTTCAGGAAAGACTGCTGTTCTGGTAGAGCGAATTATTTCCATGATTACAGACCCAGACAAGAATATAGATATAGACAGGCTGGTTGTTGTTACATTTACAAAGGCGGCAGCAGCCCAGATGAAAGACAAGATAAGAAAAGCACTTGATTCAATGCTTGACGAGAATCCGGGGGATGTGAACCTTTTAAGACAGATAACACTGCTTAACAACGCACAGATAACAACGATAGACAGCTTCTGTCTATGGATAATCAGGAATCATTTTCCAGAGGTTAATCTGGACCCGGGGTTCAGGATAATGGACGAGGGTGAGAAGAAGCTTATTGAAAATGATGTGTTGGAAGATGTGCTTGAGGAATTCTATGCCGAAGCAGATGAAGAATTCTTTAATCTTGTTGATGCATTTGGCATGGGACGGGACGATTCAGGGCTTGTGAGCATTATAGATAAAATATACCGTTTTTCAAGAAGCAATCCGTGGATTGATGAGTGGTTTGACGAGTGCATGTTAGTTTATGATGATGAGACTTACGATAATCCTGCAATTAAGGAGCTGTATGATTCAATTAAAAATGCACTTCTTGATTACCGTGATAAATATAACAGATTAGTAGATATCTGTTCTGAGCCGGCAGGACCTGCAGCATATACAGGTGCTTTGCAGTCTGACCTGCTTGGAATTAATGAGATGATTAATTCACAGGATTTTGGAGAGCTTGGCAGAAGGATAAGAATATTTTCATTTGAAGCCCTGTCAAGAAAGAAGGATGCAGGAGCAGACCCGGATATTAAGGAATATGTTAAGGGGCAGCGAAAGTTGTTTAAAGATTACATAGGACGGCTTAATGATAAGATATTCTTGAAAGATGATGAGGGAATATTTGCAGACATGCAGGGGGCAGGCATCCAGATACGGACTTTACTTAAAGTGGCAAAGGTGTATGCCAAGCGTGTTTCAGAGGTGAAGCGAGAGAAGGGCATAATTGATTTTAATGACATGGAACATCTTGCTCTTTCAATACTTGTAAAGAAAGAGGATGGAAAGCTTGTATACACAGAGACTGCCGACAAGCTTGCGAACAGATTTGAAGAGATACTGATAGACGAGTATCAGGATTCTAATCAGCTGCAGGAGGTTATTCTTAATGCGGTGTCGAAGACAAGACTGTCCGGTGAGAATAACAATATATACATGGTTGGTGATGTAAAGCAGAGCATATACAAGTTCCGTCTTGCCTGCCCAGAGCTTTTCATAGAGAAGTACGATACATACGGCGAGACTGGCGATAATGTAAGAATTGAATTACAGAAGAATTTCCGAAGCCGGGAAAATGTGCTTGAGTGTGCCAATGATGTGTTCAGTCATATCATGAATAAGAATTTTTCAGGAATCGGGTATGACGAATCTGTAAGGCTTAATGCGGGGTTTCCATATCCTGAATACAGTGACAGTAATTATGGTGATGAAGCCAACAAGAGTACAGATGTAATTCTTATATCTTCAGAGAATGAAGAAGAAGCTACGACAAGAGAGCTTGAGGCAGACAGGCTTGCAAAGCTGATTGAGGGAATAGTTTCTTCTGGCGTAAATGTATATGATGCAGATGAGAATATATACAGACCGGCAGAATACAGGGATATTGTAATTCTTACAAGGTCAGTTACAGGCTGGGCAGATACATTTGCAGATGCTCTGATGGACAGGGGGATACCGGCGTATACAGATTCGTCAACAGGATATTTCAGCGTGCGTGAGATACAGGTAATCTTAAGTATGCTTACAATAGTAGATAATCCGGTTCAGGAGATAAGCCTTGCAGCGGCAATGATGTCTTATTTTGGAGGATTTACGGCAGCGGAGCTTGGAATGGTGAGAAAGCTTGGCAGAGAGCATGCAGATAAGAATACACATAACAACCTGTATGAACATTTGAAAGCAGTTGCAGTGCTTGGCGGAGCAGGAAAGATGCAGGAATCGGATGTTAAGCAGCTGTCCGGCAAATGTGCATTATTTCTTGCAAAGCTCACAGAATACCGAGACAAGAGCAGTGTTGAGTCACTGTATGATCTGTGTTGGGAGATGATATATGATTCAGGCTACTACGATTATGTGGGAACAATGCCTGCCGGAGCGCAGAGACAGGCTAACTTAAATGTCCTGCTGGAAAGAGCAGCGGGATATGGAAAGTCAAGTTATTCAGGTCTGTTTAATTTCTTGAGATATATTGAAAGACTTAAGAAGTTTGACGAAGATTTTGCAGAGGGGGCTGCCAGCCTTGACAATGAGAATCTTGTAAGAATTATGAGTATCCATAAGAGTAAAGGTCTGGAATTTCCGATTGTAATACTTGCAGGAGCACATAAAAGCATTAACTTTATGGATGCGACAGCACCGGTGCTTGTAGACCAGAATTTAGGAATTGCAGTTGATTATGTTGACCTTGAAAGAAGAACGAAGACACCTACTATTATTAAAGGTGCTATGGCAAGAAGAATTGTAAGGGAGTCGATAGCCGAGGAAGAGAGACTTCTCTATGTTGCAATGACAAGAGCAAGGGAAAAACTCATAATTACCGGAGTTGTAAAAGATGCAGACAAGACACTTGATAAATACATGGGAAGGGCTGAGCAACTTGCGGCAGATGGAATGTTGTCTTTCGCGGACAGTGAGAATATAAAGAACTATCTTGATATGATAATGCCAGTGTGTCTTATGGATTCAGATAAATTGAAAGGCAGCTTTAAAGTGATGGTTGATGCCGGAGAGGATTCTTGGGTTGATGCATTTGAAGCTGGGGAGATGGCTGGTGAAGCGAATGCTGTTAGAATTGGGGAACTGGCTGATGAAAATATGGAAGCTGTGTCTTATCCTTTATTAGATGAGCTTCCGGAGTATGTTCCTGATGATAACGCAGCCAGAAGGATGAAGCTGACGGTTTCGCAGCTTAAGGCTATGCAGGCGGATGATGATTCAGAGGAAAATGCTTACATGGATGAATCTGTGAAGACAGCACTTAAAAAGGAAGCATGTGATGAGACAAACAGTATAATTCCAAAGTTCATAAGCGGTGAGGAGGTGCAGCTTGCTGCTAATGAGCGTGGTAGCGCATATCACAGGGTTATGGAATGTCTTGACTATTCAGTGAGTGTGAACCTTGATGGAGTTAAAGCTGATATTAACAGAATGTTAGAAACCGGAAAGATGAATGAATTACAGGTGAAAAGTGTCAATCCGTGGGATATCAATACATTTGTACAATCAGATACAGGCAGGAGAGTTGCAAATGCAGTGAACTGTGGCAGTGTCAGAAGAGAACAGCCTTTTGTATTTGAGTACGAAGGACAGCTTATACAGGGTATAATTGACTTGTATTTTGAAGAGGACGGAGAATTTGTGCTCGTGGATTATAAGACAGACAGAGTTATGAAAGGCGAAGCGGGCGAAAAAGAACTTGTGAGACGATATGCAATCCAGCTTGATTATTATGCAAAAGCATTGACACAGCTTACCGGGAAAAAGGTCAAAGAAAAGATAATATATTCATTTGCTTTAGGAAAGGGATTAAGTGTATATTAAACCATTGCATAATTAAGAATCATGTTATATAATAAAATGACATATGAGATTATATTGCCGATGCAGGCTGAATTAGGAGGATATAATGACAAGAACATACGCTGTTAAGTATAAGAGCAAGTCTAAAATGTTGACAACACCAGAGCTGGTTGCACAGACAGAGGAAGATATCAAGGCATTAGAGCTTGTAAAGGATGTTGTTATCAAAGAGGATGGACAGGTTGTTACTGTTGAAGTTGAAAATGAGGAAGACTTTGAGCCAGTTATGGACAGAGTAATCAACATTTTCAGAAGAATTGATGACAAGTCTGAGGTTTCATACAAGTTCGGTCTTAACCGCGAATAATTAGACTATTAATCAGAGTAAGCCTGTGAAGCTAAGACTGCGTCACAGGCTTATATTATGTATATGCCGGGAAAGGCATGAATTATTTGATAAGCTATGTATTATGTGATATAAAGGAGTAAAACAGTGAGTTTAGAAAGTGAAATTAAGAAAAGAAGAACTTTTGCCATTATCTCTCACCCGGATGCTGGTAAGACAACATTAACAGAGAAGTTCCTGCTTTATGGAGGAGCCATTAACCTTGCAGGTTCTGTAAAGGGTAAGAAGACTGCCAAGCATGCAGTTTCCGACTGGATGGAGATTGAGAAGGAAAGAGGTATTTCGGTAACTTCTTCTGTTCTTCAGTTTAACTATGAAGGTTACTGTATCAATATTCTTGATACTCCGGGACATGAGGATTTCTCAGAGGATACCTACAGAACTCTTATGGCAGCAGATTCAGCAGTCATGGTTATTGATGCTTCTAAGGGTGTTGAGAAACAGACTATCAAGCTTTTCAAGGTATGTGTTATGAGACACATTCCTATATTTACATTTATCAATAAGATGGATAGAGAAGCTAATGATCCATTTGAGCTTCTTGATGAAATTGAGAGTGTACTTGGAATCTCTACATGCCCAATTAACTGGCCTATCGGATGCGGTAAGGAATTCAAGGGTGTGTATGACCGTAAAGAGAAAAATGTTTCTTTATTCAAGGCAGCCATGAATGGTCAGAAGGAAGTTGATACTGAGATTGTTGATGCGTCAGACGAGGCAGTTTTTAAGGACAGAATTGGTGATGCTTTCTATGACAAGCTTCAGGAAGATATTGAGCTGTTAGACGGAGCAAGTGCGGAGTTTGATCAGGAGATGGTAAGTGCAGGTGACCTTACACCTGTATTCTTTGGTTCAGCGCTTACTAACTTTGGTGTACAGACTTTCCTTGAGCATTTCTTATCAATGACAACTTCTCCGCTTCCAAGAAAGTCTGACCAGGGAGTTATTGATCCATTTACTGAGGAATTCTCAGCATTTGTATTCAAGATTCAGGCTAATATGAATAAAGCACACAGGGATAGAATTGCTTTCATGAGAATATGTTCAGGTAAGTTTGAAGCCGGAATGGAAGCTAACCATGTACAGGGTGGCAAGAAGATAAGACTCAGCCAGCCTCAGCAGATGATGGCGGAGGAGAGGCATATTGTTGATGAGGCATATGCAGGAGATATTATCGGTGTATTTGATCCGGGAATATTCTCTATCGGTGATACTATCTGCAAATCTAACAAGAAATTTGCATTTGAGGGTATACCTACATTTGCACCAGAACATTTTGCAAGAGTAAGACAGATTGATACTATGAAGAGAAAACAGTTCATTAAGGGTATCAACCAGATTGCACAGGAAGGTGCGATTCAGATATTCCAGGAGTTCAATACAGGAATGGAAGAGATTATCGTGGGCGTTGTTGGTGTCCTTCAGTTTGAAGTTCTCGAATACCGTCTTAAGAATGAATACGGTGTTGATATCAGACTTGAGCCGCTTCCATACGAGCATATCCGCTGGATTGAGAATCCTGAGGAAATTGATGTGAACAGAATTGTTGGTACATCAGATATGAAGAAGATAAAAGACCTTAAGGGCAATCCGCTTCTGGTATTTGCCAATAGCTGGTCTGTTAATATGGTACTTGAGAGAAATGAGGGCTTAAAGCTTTCAGAATTTGGAAGAAACTAGTTAATACGATACGTTCAGGAGTCAGGTGATTACATGAAATCAGGATACAAATGTAGTGCAAAAAGAATAGCAGCACTGGCAGTGATGGTATGTATGCTTGTGCTTGCCGGTCTTGCCTTTACATCTGTAGTTAATACAAAAGCGGAATCAGTCATAGCACAGGGACATGTTAATTATGATGTTACTAACCTCAGGATAAGAAAATCACCTGTTACGGGTGAGATTATTACCACAGTTGATGGCGGATTTAAGTTTGATATATATGAAGAGGTTAATACTGATTCAGGAACGGTATGGTATAGCATAGGCTTTAGTTATAATGGAAGTTATACAAGAGGTTATGTAACTTCAAGTTATACAACTATAGATAAGAGAATTGATTACAAGCCGGATGCGGATTTTGAGGAATATCTTAATTCACAGGGATTTCCTGACAGTTATAAGGACAGTTTAAGGCAGCTTCATGCACAGTATCCTAACTGGGTATTTGTTGCAGACCATAATGGAAAAGACTGGTCAGATGTGGTTGATAACCAGAATGTAATTGGACGAAGCCTTATACATGGTTCGGCTGTATCATCATGGAAATCAGTGGCAGACGGATGTTATGACTGGGAGTCAGGTGAATATACGGGATTGGATGGAAGCTGGGTACAGGCATCATCTGCTCTTGTAGAGTATGCCCTTGATCCTAGGAATTTCCTTAATGCTACTAATATTTTTATGTTCGAGAATCTTGCATTTGATGGTTCAGTACAGGATGCAGATGGTCTTGAAAGTATGACAGATGGTACATTTATGGAAAATTCAAGCCATGATCTTTCATACAATGGAAGAAGCTATACATATATAACAGGTCTGTTATATGCAGGGCAGGAATCAGGAGTCAGTCCATATCACCTAACATCAAGGATTTTACAGGAACAGGGATATGACGGACATGGAAGCAGTATTTCAGGAACACAGTCAGGATATAGCGGCTATTACAATTATTATAATATAGGTGCATCTCCAAGTGGAGGGTATACTGCTGTACAGAATGGATTAAGATATGCTTCAAAATCGGATTCGAGTCTTTTAAGACCATGGAATACGAGAATGAAATCTATAATTGGTGGTGCCATATTTATTGGCAAGAGTTATATCAATAAAGGGCAGGATACTCTGTATTATGAGAAGTTCGATATGACAGGAAGAGGACATCAGTATATGACAAATATACTGGCACCGAGAAGTGAGTCTGTTAAGAGCGCACAGGGATACAGTGACAGTAATAAGGAAAGCATATCGTTTGTATTTAAGATACCTGTATATGAGAATATGCCTGAAAATGTATGCGCTATTCCGACAGGAGATGGAAGTCCTAATAACAGACTTAAGAACCTGTATGTTGATGGCTGGTCTCTGACGCCAACATTTAGTCTGTATACAACAGAATACAGCTTTATTGTTGATTATGAGACATCATCAGTGAATATTGGCGGTTCTGCGCTTGATTCATCAGCAAATGTAAGTGGTTTGGGAAAATATGAACTTTCAGTTGGAAGTAATGATATTAAAATAACAGTTACAGCGGCGAATGGTGATACACAGGATTATACAATAACTGTGGTAAGACAGGATAAAGCACCTGATCCTACGCCAGATCCGGAACCGGATAAACCTGATAATAGCGTAAGTTATCCGGGGTTTTCTACAAATCTGTCTGTGGACGAGAGTACAAAATATATAAGTGGCATAGCAGTTTCAAGCAGTGTCAGTGATGTACTTGATAAGATTAAAAACCAGGAGGGTGCTTATTCTAAGGTTCTTAATAAGAATGGAAATGAAAAGGACGGAACTGTTGGGACAGGAGATATTCTTATAACATATAATTCTTCTGGCAATGAGGTCAGCAGATATGAGATTATTATATATGGTGATGCAAATGGCGACGGAGATATTGATTTATTTGATTTTGCGCTTATAAAGAGAGCTTTATTGGGTATTTCTGAGCCATCAGGGATATATTGGAAAGCAGCGGATTGTAATAAAGATGGAGAACTTGATTTGTTTGATTTTGCTGTAGTAAAAAGATATATTCTTGGTATTGGAAATATAAGTCAGTAATTATTGTTAGAAAGGATGATTATGAATAAGATAAAAAAGTTAATTGCTTTTATAAGCATATTGGTTATGAGTATAATGCTGATTCCGGTAAATTATGCGAAAGCTGATGAAACAGCCAAAATATCAATTAGTTCAGTGAGTGGAACTGTAGGAGATAAAGTGACAGTTACTCTTACTGTGTCAGCTTCTGATAGTATAGATGCGGCGGCAATACCTGTATCATATGATAATTCAATTATAAAACCGGTGTCTTCAGGCAATAGCGGTGTTGTATCGTTTGCGCTTCTGGATGCATCAGCTTATGGTTCTACGGAATCAATATCAATGCAATTTGAAATTATTGCCGCAGGAACAACAACACTTAAAGTTGCGGGAGATGCGAAGATATCTGTAAATGGTGAAAGAGCGCAGGTTAGCAGTTCTTCAGGAACAGTCACAGCAAAAGCTCCAGCAAGTTATTCTTCAGATAATGCGCTTAAATCTTTACAGATAAGTCCGGGAACACTTTCACCAGCGTTTTCACCGGAGACAACAACATATAAAGCTACAGTAGATTCAGATGTTGAAGAACTGGTTGTCAGTGCTGTTGCTAATGATGGTGCGGCAAAGGTATCTATAAGTGGAAGAAGAATGGATCCGGGAAGCAATACCACTACAATTACAGTTACAGCAGAGGACGGTTCTGTAAGAAAGTATGTAATTTATACGACAAGACCAGAAACTACTCAGGAGACGGCAACTGAAGAACCTTCACAGACAGAAGTCCAGCAGGAAAGCTCATCACAGACACAGAATAGTGAAGGGATTGTTACTATAGATGGAGAGAAATTCACAATTAGTCAGGATTATACAACACATGAGCTGCCTGATGATTATGATACAGAAGAATATGATTATGATGGTAGTAAGGTAATTGTTGGTAAAGGACTTAAAACAGGTCTTATTCTTATGTATCTAGAAAGTGATAATGGCAATGGTGGTTTTTATGTATATGATGAAAAAGCAAAAACATTTTCACCATACAATACAGTTGATGAGCCACAGATAACATATGTAGTCCTTCCAATAACAGATTCGCTTAATAAACCGTCTGGATATACATTAACTAAGTTTACTATGAATGGAAAAGAAGTACAGGTGCTTATTGATTCGGACAGACAGTACTGTCTGTTTTATGGAGTAAGCTCTCTTGGGGAAAAGGGCTGGTTCAGATACAGAATAAGCGATGCGACAATACAGGCTTATTCAATAGACAAAGGTGATATTACCGGAACGGTAAATACATCCGGAAAAGATACAAAACCAGCGAATAATAAGGGCTATATTGCTGTTATATCAATTCTGTCTGTTTTAATAGCTGCATTTGCAGTTGTTACGGGAATCCTTTGTTCTAAGCTTTCTAAGGTAAAGAAGGTATTTAATATGGCATCAAAAGATGGCGTTGACCTTGATTCATATACAGAGAAAGAGATTGATGAGTATAATCTTGGGGAATATGAGGATGATGAAGACGAGGACATTGACCAGGTATCAGACAAGATTTTCTATGGTGATGATAAGTCTGGGGAAAATGATGTCGAGGAACTGAAGCTTTTCGATATTGATGATGATAAGTAAATAATTTAAAAGCCTTAGGGAAAATGTGATGCTTAGATTACATTTTCCTAAGGCTTTTTTTATTCTTCCGGAAGCTTCCAGTTTTCTGCCTGACTATAATAGTCGGCTGACATTTCGTTATATTGGGCTGCCTGATATGGGTCATCTGTTGCTGCAGCAAGTTTTTCATAACATTTACCAAGCAAAGACAAAGGCTTGTTTCCGCTGCTTGCCGCATCAAGTATGCTTTCTGTTTCAAATGCAGCATTATACAGCCACAGCACAGCTTCTTCATAGTCTGCCTGGTTCATGTAAAATGTTCCGAGAATCAGACACATTTCAGCAGGAGGATTGTCAGCAACTGCTTTTAAAGTGGTCTTAAAGAATGAGTCAGTGTCACCATCTGCCATATATATCTTAGCAAGAATACAGTTGATTTCTTTCATTAAATCATTGCTTCTGCCTTCTTTGGAAAGAACATTTTCAAATATATTCCTGAAAGCAATAAAGTCGGAATCTTCACCAGATATAAGAAGCTCTTTACACAGCATGGTAACTACATAATCTTCAATGTGGACTCCTTTTTCAAATGCTTTGAAATATGTTGAAAAGTCTCTTTTACTATGGTCGCCCGCCTGCATGTGAAGAATTTCAATGTCACTGTCATATACGACTGGCGTGAGCCGTACTGTTTCATGTATTGGTGAAATCCATGTGAATGGACGGAGCCTTTTGAAAAGCTTCGGGCGGAGTTCTTTGTGTGCATTGTATACAGAATTATATTCTGATGCATTGACATAATACATCTGAATAATGTCTATCTCTGGAAGAAGCATATGTTTCAATTCTCTTAATGCGTAGTTGTTGGTATCATCAAGCACTTCGTCTGCGTCAGCACTGAATATGTAGTCACATCCAGCTTTGGAAAATGCGAAATTTCTTGCGGCTGAAAAATCATTTATCCATTCAAAATCATATATTTTGTCGGTGTAGTGAGCTGCGATTTCTTTGGTATTGTCAGTTGAGCCTGTGTCTACAATAATCAATTCATCATAAGTTCCTGCGTATGAATCAAGACACCTTGCAAGGATGTCCTGCTCATTTTTTACAATCATGCACATGCTTATTGATATCATGTTTTTCTCCTGTTCTTAATTGGATTTATATAGGTTATATCGGTAAATGCCTTGATTTTTTTAGGTATTCGTAAGATACTTGTTATCAATGATAACATATATCTGATATGAGGTACACAATGTCAAAAAAGAAATCTGCAGCAGAACCAGTTGAATATATAGACAGTCAGGCTTTTGACGCGGCGAAAGAGAAGATAATCGGTAAGAGACACAATGACAAGGGGATAGGCACTTTATCGGAAAAGACGCTGCATGCAGTACTTAAAATGTATTATGAGCCTGATGAGGATAATCACGAGGTTGCAATAGATGGGTACTATGCAGATATATATAATGAGCATGGTATAATTGAGATTCAGACAAGACAGCTTAATAAGTTAAGGGATAAACTGTCAGTTTTTTTAAATGAATATCAGGTAAGGGTTGTATACCCAATGCCATATGAGAAGTATTTAAGCTGGATTGAGCCGGAAACAGGGGACATTACTTCTAGAAGAAAGTCTCCGAAGCGATGTTCTGTGTATGATGCGATGTTTGAACTATATAAGATTAAAGCATTTTTAAAGAATCAGAATCTTAAGGTTACATTGCTGCTGATTGATATGGAAGAATATAAGCTTCTTAATGGCTGGAGTTACGATAAGAAGCGCGGAAGTGTGCGTTATGACCGCATTCCTGTTGGAATAAGAAAGATAGTTGAACTGGACTGTCCACAGGATTATATGCAGTTTGTACCAGAGGGACTTGAGAAGAACTTTACTTCAGCGGATTTTGCAAATGCAGCGCATATTGACAGGCAGACTGCTGCCAGTGTACTTGCAATGCTTAATTACATGGAACAGGTTAAAAGAGTCGGAAAGACAGGCAATGCCTATATATATGATATTGAAGAACATTATTGAATGGAGATAGTATGTACTCTGTAAATGGAAACTGCTTTCGAATATCTGTAAGAAATCTTGTGGAATTCATGTGTGCAGAAGGTGATATTGACAACAGGAATACAGGCAGCAATGATGTGAAAATCATGCAGGAGGGGGCAAGGATTCACAGGAAAATCCAGCACAGCATGGGAACTATGTATCATGCAGAAGTGCCTTTAAAGATTGAGATACCGCTTGTATCTGACTTAGGGATTGAGTATGTATTACAGGTTGAAGGCAGGGCTGACGGTATTATTGCAGATATTAATTATGATGAGGATGGCAATAAAGAGCCGGAGAGCGATGTAATAATTGATGAGATAAAGACTATGCAGGCAGATGTTTCCCTGCTGAAAGAACCTGTCTATGTGCATAAGGCGCAGGCACTGGTGTATGGCTATATATATGCAAGCCAGAAGAAGCTGTCAAAGATTGGAATTCAGATGACTTATGTTACTCCTGAGCCTGAGACAGTCAATAAGTTTCTGGAAGAATATACATTTGAAAGAATTGAAGAGTGGTTTAATAAGCTGATTACAGGCTTTAAAAGATGGACTGATTATACATTTGATGAAAGACTAAAAAGGACGGAATCAATCAGAGAACTTAAGTTTCCTTATGAATACAGGGAGGGGCAGAAGAATCTGTGCGTGAGTGTATACAGAGCTATTGAGGATAGTGCGAATCTGTATATTCAGGCACCTACAGGTGTCGGAAAGACGCTGTCTACTGTGTTCCCGGCTGTGCAGGCACTTGGTCAGCAGATGGCAGATAAGATATTTTACCTGACATCAAAGACTATAACAAGGACTGTTGCGGAGGATACTTATGCCATTCTGAGGGATAACGGGCTTCATATGAGAACTGTTACTCTTACAGCAAAGGACAAAATATGTCCACTTGAGGAACGTAACTGCAACCCGGTGGCATGCCCATATGCCAAGGGGCATTTTGACAGAATTAATGATGCTGTGTATGACATTATAACGAGCCAGATGGTTATCGGAAGAGATAATGTCATGGAATATGCCAACAGGCATAATGTCTGTCCGTTCGAGATGTCGCTTGATGTTTCGTACTGGTGTGATGGAATTATATGTGATTATAATTATGTATTTGACCCGGATGCGTCGCTTAAGAGATATTTTGGCAATGGTGCAAAGGGCGATTATGTGTTTCTTGTGGATGAAGCACACAATCTTGTGGACAGGGCAAGAGAAATGTACAGTGCAGTGTTGAAAAAAGAAGATTTTCTTGCAGCTAAGAAGCTTGTCAAGGAGATGGACAAACGGCTTGCAGGCGCACTTGACAAATGCAACAAGCAGTTGCTCGAATATAAAAGACAGTGCGATACATTCATGGTTGTGAGTGGCCTTGGAACATTTCCAGCCAGCCTTGAGCGTGTCATGGGACTTATGCAGAAGTTTATGGAAAGGCATAAGGGTGAGCCTGTGACTAACGAGCTGCTCGAGTTTTTCTTTGCAGTGAGACATTTTCTTAATATGTATGACTGTGCTGATGAAAAATATGTCTATTATAATGAGCATGATAATGATGGAAACTTTCTTGTACATCTGTACTGTGTTGACCCGTCTGGCAACATAAGTGAGAGACTTTCACAGGGCAGAAGCACGGTATTCTTCTCGGCAACGCTGCTTCCGGTTAATTATTTTAAGGAAATGCTTTCAGGTGATGTATCAGAAAGAGCGGTGTATGCACACTCTTCTTTTGAACCTGATAATAAGAGAATTGTTGTGGCAACTGATGTGACAAGCCGTTATACAAGAAGAAATGCAAGGGAATATGCTAAGGTACATGATTATATTATGCATATGATTTCTGGCAGAAGCGGCAGATATATGGTGTTCTTTCCGTCATATTCTTACATGGAGAGTGTTCTTGAGTGCTTCAGGTGGGAAAATGGTGTTAATGTGACCGAATGTGGTGGAGAATATACATTTTTACCAGAAAGCTGTGTGAATGTGCTTGTGCAGGGAAGGTTTATGAAGGAGGCTGACAAGGAGAGTTTCTTATCAGCATTTTACGAGGAACTTCCAGAAGGGGCTTCGCTTGCAGGCTTCTGTGTGCTTGGAGGAATATTTTCCGAAGGAATTGACTTAAAGGATGAGAGCCTTATCGGAGCTGTCATTGTCGGAACTGGGATTCCGATGGTGTGCAGGGAGCGTAACATTCTAAGGGATTATTTTGATGAGTTTGGCAAAAATGGATATTCTTATGCTTATGTTATTCCGGGAATGAATAAAGTGCTTCAGGCAGCAGGAAGGGTTATAAGGACGGATACGGATAAGGGAGTTATTGCACTTCTGGATGACAGATTTATGACTGGTGAATATGAGCGTATGTATCCTAGGGAGTGGAACAGGATATTTCCAGTCAGTCTGGGTAATGCTTATAAATGTATTAAGGATTTCTGGACGGAACAGGATATGTAGAGCATTGATAAAAAATGTACAATGTTAGAACTTGTAGTCGGACTGTATGTGTGATAAAATTTAGACAGATATTATTAAGGTCCGGATATATGATGATTTGGTTTGATTATGGGAGATGGGCTTATGCAGAACGTGGAAGAGATTAATAAGAATATAGAAAACAAAACTGTAGACAAGCAGGTCTGGCAGTCTCTGGGATTTGATGAATTACAGACTATTGAGATTATCAGAGGAATTGAGAATGGCGTTGATGTGAGTGTGTATTGCAAAGAGGAATTTAACGCTGCCCAGATGAAAGCATTAAGACTTGGTCTGGAAGAAAAACTTGATGTAAGCAGATTTGCAGATGCACAGTATGATTATATGCAGATGGAAGAACTGAAGCAGGCTGTGCGTAGCGGAATTAATATGGATGATATATGTAATCCTAAGTTCAGTCATTCTGTTATGAGAGAGATAAGGCTTGCATCAGAGCTTAATTATGATCTGACCAGGTATGCAAAGCTTGGTTATTCAGGAGAGGTATTAAGACAGATAAGACTTGCAAAAAAAGAAGAGATTGACCTTACATTTTTTGTTGAGGATAATTATGATGAATATCAGCTCAATGAGATAAGGCTGGGAATACACAGTTGTGTCGATATAACTAAGTATCTGCTTCATGAATATAATGGGAAACAGATGGAACAGATAAGACTTGGACTTGAGGAAGGGATTGATGTTACTCCATATAACATGGTTGGATTTTCATCGGGACAGATGAAACAGATAAGACTTGGACTTGAAGAAGGAATAGATGTTTCTGAATATGCAGATCCGTTTATTGATGCGGTAAGCATGAAAGAGGCAAGACACAGAATTTCTGATAAATGGAATGACGAGAAGCCTGCACTTAATGAATTGCAGTCACAGGAAATTCTTATGGGACTTACAAGCGGTGTAGATGTTTCTTTATATGCTGATCCAAGATATACCTTTAAAGAGATGGAGAAGATAAGACTTGCACTTGAGAGGGGAAGTAATCTGGATGGGCTGCTTAAGTATGGATGTTAAGATGCAGCTATTACAGTACAGTATTTTGATAATGAATGGATAAGACCTTCGGAAAGGGGGAACAGCATGAGCAATACAGAAATAGTTAATGAAACAGCTGATATAGATGATATCGAGTTACATGAGGTTTATGTATATATTGCAGATGATAATATGAGCGCATCAGTCAGGCTTGGCAAATGTGATGAAGGATATACATATGATGAAGTCATGAATAAGCTATCGCTTAATGGAATTAAGACGGGAATAGACGAAGAAAAAATTCGATGGATGATTTCACAAAAAATATATGACCAGCCTGTTGAAATTGCTGTTGGTAAGCCTGTAAATACAGGAAAAGACGGATATTATGAATTCTTTTTTGATACTGATGCAATTAATAACAACAGACCAACAGTAAGAGAAGATGGTTCTATTGATTATTTTAACCAGAAGAGATTTGAAAAGGTTAATGAGGGTGATTTGCTGGCAAGATATCATGAGCCGACTAAAGGGGAGTTTGGCTTCGACATATGCGGGAAGCTGCTTGTGCCTAAACCAGGAAAACCAAAGCCAAGACTGCATGGTAAGGGCTTTAAGACATCTGAGGATGGGAAAGAAACTTATGCTGCAATATCTGGAAAGATTGAATACTGCAACTATGATTTAAGTGTTGTTAATGTGTATGAGGTTAATGGTAATCTTGACATGAGTATGGGGAATATTGACTTTAACGGGGATGTTAATATTACAGGCAGTGTGAGAAGTGGTGTAACAGTTCATGCCATGGGAAGTATATATGTTGGAGGCTTCGTTGAGGGAGCAACACTTATTGCTGGGAAAGATATTGTATTAAAGGATGGTGTTAATACTAAGAATTCAGGAAAAATCGAGGCAGGGGGAAATATATCAGGCAGATTTTTTGAGAATACAGAGGTTATTGCCAAAGGAGACTTACAGTGTAATTATATTCTTAACTGCAGGGTGCTTACATATGGCAGGGTATTTGTTGAGGGACCAATAGGTTCTATTATAGGTGGTGATGTAACTGGTGTTATGGGAATCAGTACTACATCATGTGGACATGAAAGCAATGTAAAGACTTTGTTGAGGGTTGGTTCGACCAAAGAAATCAGAAAAGAATATGCAGAACTTATTATGGAGCTTAAGGAAGTGGACGGACAGATTGAAACTTTTGAAATGGCTAATAAGAAGTTTGAGATGATTAAACAGAACATGCCTGAAAAGTATGATAGTAAAATGGCATTGAGAGTTACCCAGTCAAAGATTGTAAAGATGGCTCAGAAAGCCAAGCTTGAAGAAAAGAGCAAGGCATTATACAATCTTATAAGAGATTCAGAGAGAGCAGTTGTTAAAGTAAAGAATCATATATATCCGGGAAGCAGGGTATATATGGATGATAAGACTTATATGCCAAGTTCTGTATTTTCACATATTATTGTTAAGAAGACGCCAAGCACGATTATTCTTAGTGATTATGATGAATAAGTATATTACAGGGAGAGTATTATGATAGAAGAAGTTGTTTCGGTGGAATTGCCGGTGCATGAAAGGCTGGTAGTAAGAAAGAACAGACTTACGAATGAAGAAAACGGCATTGATATGCCAAGGATTTCTATAGTTACAGGCACTCATGGGGATGAACTTGACGGACAGTATATCTGCTATGAGGTTATCAGAAGGATTGAAAGAGAGAAGAATAAGCTTAAAGGAATTGTAGATATTTATCCAGATATTAATCCTCTTGGACTTGATACAGGTTCAAGAGGAATTCCTATGTTTGACCTTGATATGAACAGGGTTTTCCCTGGTGATAATAATGGAGCGATGGCTGAATATGTGGCAGCAGGTATTATTGAAGATATTATTGGAAGCGATCTGTGTATTGATATCCATTCAAGCAATATATTTGTAAATGAGATGCCACAGGTAAGAATTAATGATGATACGCAGGAAAAGCTTCTTCCTTATGCGAAGATGATGAATGCACAATTTGTGTGGATATATTCGTCTATTACTGTGCTTGATGCAACTCTTGCCTATAGTCTTAACCATCTTGGTGTGCCTACTCTTGTTACGGAGATGGGTGTTGGAAACAGAATTACGCCAAAGTATTGCAGGGATATTGTTGATGGTATATTTAACCTTATGTCTCATATGGGGATATGGGATGATGAGCCGAAAGAAGTGAATGAACCTATTATCTCTACCGAGGGTGAGGTTACATTTCTTACTGCTAAGGAAAGCGGAATATTCGTATCAGCAGTTGATTCTATGGGAAGGATTGGAATTGGAACGCATATAGGAGATATTATCGAACCTATTGAGGGAAGAATAATCCAGAGAATTGAATCGCCTACAGATGGAATTATATTTACATTAAGAGAGAATCCGGTAGTACATAAGGGGGCTCTTATAGCAAGAGTTTATGGTGGCAGATAATGAAGAAAGAGATTATTTATTCTTTAAAGGGTAGAGAAGATTATCAGATAGAAGGCTACAGATTCGGCGGCGGTGAGAAGTCGGCATGTATTGTTGGTGCATTAAGAGGAAATGAGATACAGCAGCTGTATATATGTTCGCAGCTTGTTAAAGCACTTAAAGAGCTTGAAGCTCATGGTGCAATATCACACAATCATGAGATTCTTGTTATCCCATCTGTTAACAGATTTTCCATGAATGTAGGAAAGAGATTCTGGCCTACAGATAATTCTGATATTAACAGGGCTTTTCCTGGGGATGTTAATGGAGATACAACCAAGCAGATAGCAGGAACACTTTTTGACAGAATTAAGGGTTACAGTTATGGCATACATTTTGCGAGCTTTTATATGCCGGGTGATTTTATTCCTCATGTAAAGATGATGGATACAGGATTTCAGAGTGCAAGTCTTGCCAATCTGTTCGGACTTCAGTACGTTGTTATTAGAAAGCCGAAGCCAATGGATACAGTGACACTAAATTATAACTGGCAGATGAATGGTACTAATGCATTTTCAATATATACTAACAGCACAGATATGATTGATGAGAAGTCTGCAAGACAGGCTGTGTCATCTGTTCTCAGGTTTTTAACCAGAATGGGTATTCTTAAGTACAACAATCACAGTGGATATATTGCAAGTGTTATCAACGAATTTGACCTTATGGCAGTCAAGACTTATGATGCAGGATTTTACAAGAGACTTAAAGAGCCGGGTGACCCTGTATATCATGGAGAACTTATTGCACAGATTCTTGATCCATGCGAGGGTACTGTTAAGAGTGAGATAATATCACAGACAGACGGTATTGTTTTCTTCGCACATACAGGTCCTACCGTAATGGGTAATCAGGTTGTTTACAAGATAATAAGAAGAATGCATGAATAGTTGTTTGAAAATATGTTTTATAGTGATACAATGGTTAAATATTAATAATTAATATAACTAATCTCAGGAGGAAGATATGAGCGGCGTAAAGAGAGTTTTTGTCGAGAAAAAGAAACCATTTGCAGTTAATGCGAAAGAATTACTTGAGGAGATAGGAGGATATCTTGGAATAAAGACTATTACAGATGTAAGAGTTCTTATCCGTTATGATATTGAGAATCTTTCAGAAGAAACATATAAGAAAGCACTTACTACTGTTTTTTCTGAGCCACCGGTAGATGATGTTTATGAGGGAACATTTCCAGCGGGAAAGGATGATTTCGTGTTCTCTGTAGAGTATCTTCCAGGACAGTTCGACCAGAGAGCTGATTCTGCAGAACAGTGTGTTAAGTTCTTTAATGAGAATGAGACACCAGTTATCAAGACTGCTGTAACTTATGTATTGACAGGAACTGTTACTGATGAGGAGAAGAACAGGATTAAGGAACACTGCATTAACCCTGTTGATTCAAGACAGGCAGCAGAGGATATTCCAGAAACTTTAGTTACTGAGTTCAAGACTCCTGCTGATGTTATTTATTTTGACGGATTCAAGGATATGCCAGAGGATAAGTTAAAGGAATTATATGATTCTTTAGGACTTGCCATGACATTTAAGGATTTTAAGTTCATTCAGGAGCATTTTGCTGGTGTTGAGAAGCGTGATCCTTCTATGACTGAAATCAGAGTACTTGATACATACTGGTCAGATCATTGCCGTCACACAACATTTGCAACAGAGCTTACAGATGTTAAGTTTAAGGACGGATTCTACAAAGCCCCTATGGAAGCTACATATAACAAGTATCTTTCAGACAGAGCAGAAATATATAAGGACCGTAAGGACAAGTTCGTATGCCTTATGGACCTTGCACTTATGGGTGCTAAGAAGTTAAAGGCTGAGGGCAAGTTAGCTGATCAGGAAGAATCTGATGAGATTAATGCCTGCTCAATTGTTGTTCCGGTTGAGATCGATGGAAAGACAGAGGAATGGCTTGTTAACTTTAAGAATGAGACACATAACCATCCAACAGAGATTGAGCCATTTGGTGGCGCAGCAACTTGTCTAGGTGGTGCTATAAGAGATCCATTGTCAGGACGTACATATGTATATCAGGCAATGAGAATTACAGGTGCAGCAGACCCTACTGTTCCGGTATCAGAGACAATTCATGGAAAGCTTCCACAGAGAAAGCTTGTCACAGGTGCAGCTCACGGATACAGTTCATATGGTAACCAGATCGGACTTGCTACAGGATATGTTAAAGAAATCTATCATCCTGATTATGTTGCCAAGAGAATGGAGATTGGTGCAGTTATAGCTGCTGCTCCAAGAAGTGCAGTTAAGAGAGAGAATTCTGACCCGGGAGATATCATTATTCTTCTTGGTGGAAGAACAGGACGAGATGGATGTGGCGGAGCTACAGGTTCATCTAAGGTTCATACAGAGAAGTCTATTGAGGATTGTGGTGCTGAGGTTCAGAAGGGTAATGCTCCTACAGAGCGTAAGATGCAGAGACTCTTCAGAAGACCAGAGGTTACTAAGCTTATTAAGAAATGTAATGACTTTGGTGCAGGCGGTGTATCCGTTGCAATTGGTGAGCTTGCAGCAGGTCTTAAGGTAGATCTTGATAAAGTTCCTAAGAAGTATGAAGGTCTTGATGGAACAGAACTTGCTATATCAGAGTCTCAGGAGAGAATGGCAGTTGTAGTTGATCCTAAGGATGTTAAGGAATTCCTTCAGTATGCTGCTGAGGAGAACTTAGAGGCAGTTGAGGTAGCTGTTGTAACAGAAGAACCAAGGCTTGTTCTTAACTGGAGAGGCAAGGATATCGTTAATATTTCAAGAGCATTCCTTGATACTAATGGTGCTCATCAGGAGACTAAGGTTGTAGTTGATATTCCTTCACAGGAAGACGATTACCTTAAGCCGGTTAAGGTTACAGATGTACGCGGTAAGTGGTTAAAGACTTTAGCAGACCTTAACGAATGCTCACAGAAGGGACTTGTTGAGAGATTTGATGGTTCTATCGGAGCCGGTTCAGTATATATGCCATATGGTGGTAAATATCAGCTTACAGAGACACAGAGCATGGTTGCAAAGCTCCCAGTGCTTAAGGGTAAATGTGACACAGTAACTATGATGTCTTATGGATTTGATCCATATCTTTCATCATGGAGCCCATATCATGGAGCAATATATGCTGTTACAGATTCTGTAGCTAAGATTGTTGCTGCCGGTGGTGATTTCAGTAAGATCAGATTCACATATCAGGAATACTTCAGAAGAATGACAGAAGATCCAGAAAGATGGAGCCAGCCATTTGCTGCACTTCTTGGCGCATATGAAGCACAGATGGGATTCGGACTTCCATCAATCGGTGGTAAGGACAGTATGTCAGGAACATTTGAACATATTGATGTTCCACCAACACTCTGCTCATTTGCTATTGATGTAGCTAAGGAAGGAGATATTATTACTCCTGAACTTAAGAATGATGGTGATGTATTAGTCAGATTTGATATTAAGAAGAATCAGTATGATCTTCCAGATTTCGAACAGGTTAAGGCACTCTACAGTGCAATACATGAGCTTATCCAGAAGAAGGCAATCGTATCTGCATATGTTCTTGATGCTAACGGACTTGTGCCAGCGCTCAGCAAGATGGCATTTGGTAATAAGTTAGGTTTTGAGATCAGCGCAGATGTTAAGGAAGATGACCTCTTTGCACCAGCTTATGGCTGTATCGTTGCAGAAGTTCCAGCAGACAAGCTTAGTGAGATTACTACAGCTTATACTAAGGTTGGTACTGTTAAGGATAATGGTAAGTTCACATACAAGGAAGTTTCAATTAATATAGAAGAAGCATTAAGCGTATGGGCTGATACCCTTGAGGGTGTATTCCCAACTAAGGCTTCTAAGGAAACTACACCGGTTGAAAGCAAGTTATATGAAGCACCAAGCGTACATGTATGCAAGAATAAGGTTGCCAAGCCAACAGTATTTATCCCGGTATTCCCAGGAACTAACTGTGAGTACGATAGTGCCAAGGCATTTGAAAGAGCCGGTGCTGATACAATCGTTAAGGTATTCAAGAACCTTGACGCTGAGAGTATCAGAGAGTCTGTAGATGAATTTGAGAAGGCTATTAACCAGGCACAGATTATTATGTTCCCTGGTGGATTCTCAGCAGGTGATGAACCAGATGGTTCTGCCAAGTTCTTTGCGACAGCATTCCGTAATGCCAAGATGAAGGAAGCAGTTGAGAAGCTACTTAATGAGAGAGATGGTCTTGCACTTGGTATCTGTAATGGATTCCAGGCACTTATCAAGCTTGGTCTTGTACCTAATGGTAAGATTACAGGACAGGATGCACAGTCACCTACACTTACATTTAATACAATTAACCGTCATATATCTAAGATGGTATATACTAAGGTTGTCAGCAATTTAAGCCCATGGCTTGCTAATGCTGAACTTGGCGGAGTATACTGCAACCCAGCTTCACATGGTGAAGGAAGATTTGTTGCTCCTAAGGAATGGCTTGATAAGCTCTTTGCTAACGGACAGGTTGCTACACAGTACTGTGACCTTGACGGAAATGTATCTATGGATGAAGAGTGGAATATCAATGGTTCATACATGGCTATTGAAGGTATCACAAGCCCAGACGGAAGATGCTTCGGTAAGATGGCACATTCTGAGAGACGCGGTGACAGTGTTGCTATTAATATATATGGTGAGCAGGATATTAAGATATTCGAATCTGGTGTTAAGTATTTCAAGTAATACATAGAATATGTCAGCAGTGTGCCATTAGAATTGGAGGGGATATTATGGCAAGAGATAAAGTCAGCACAGATATATTATGGAAGGACAGGAAGAGAATTCTCTTCCTCGGACTTCCATGGTCATTTACAAGATACAGTGTATCTAAGGACAGATTCTTTATAAGCAAAGGATTTTTCAGCGTTAAAGATGATGAGGTAAGACTGTATCGTATTATGGATATATCATTGGAGCGCTCATTCATGCAGAGACTTGTCGGAGTAGGAACTATTAAAGTATGCTCTGGAGACAAGACAATGGGTGACTTTGAGATTAAGAATATCAAGAGACCTAAGGCTACTAAAGAGCTGTTATCAGATCTTGTGGAGAAGCAGAGAGATATCAAGAGAGTTGTCAACAGAGAGAATATGATTGACGGTCATGACCATTCAGATGGTCAAGCGGATATTGATGACCTTGACAATAATGATGACGATGCACCATTTGACAGATAATTTGTAAAAATGTATTGACAGCTATATAGAAAGATGATATTTTAATAGTTAGTTAAAGCTAACTGATGTAACGGGTATCCAGTTAGGATATCCGTTATTTTATAAATGTGGGTTAGACAAAGCTAACAAGAGTAAGGTAAATGAAAGGATGAGAATATGAGCGTAGTTATTATTGGTGGAAATGAATGTATGGAACGCCAGTATCAGCAGATATGTAAGAAACACGGCTGCAAGGCGAAGGTATTTGTTAAGGAAAAAAGCGGATTTTCCAAGCAGATTGGAACACCGGATCTTATGATACTGTTTACTAATACGGTTTCTCATAAGATGGTTTTATCAGCTGTTACAGAGGCTAAGAAGAATGATGTAAATATAGTAAGAACACATTCAAGCAGTGCGGCATCGCTTACAAGTGTTTTAGAAACATATTTAAGCGAAAGTAGGGCATGCTGATAAAGAAGAGAATAAAGTGCAATATGGAAGGAAAAGAAAAATGGTCTGTACAGATGTATTGGGTAGAATTGAGCGGGAAGTTATAAAAGAGTGTTCTCCGACGCTTGCCGGATTAAAGACGGGCAACCTTTTTAATTACAGATATGATAATATATCTGATTTTAGGAAAGAGCTTGCAAGTGTAAACAGAAAACTTAACGCCAAAGGCGTGTATGTTACATTTTTAAAGCGAAATGAAAAGAGTGCACTTTTATATGTGTTCAGACCTGACAGATTAGAGAAGGATTTGTCACAGCCAGCAGTACAAAATGTACTGAAAACATTTGGATATACAGATTATAAAGTTGGAGCAAGCATCAAGCATCTTAAACAGAGAGTGGGGGAGAACACATGCTTTCCACATGAAATAGGATTGTTCTTAAGTTACCCGGTGGAAGATGTAATCCAGTTTATAAGACAAAAGGGCTGTAATTACAAATGTTGTGGGGTATGGAAGGTGTATTGTGATGAGGCATTTAGCCAGAAGATGTTTGCACGTTACAGAAAATGCACAGAAGTATATTTAAGAGTCTTTGACCGAGGCAGAAGCATATCTGCATTAACGGTTTAAGCATATAAAAAGTAAAAAAGGAGAGATTGGATAATGAGTAAAGTAGCAGTAGTTTATTGGAGCGGAACAGGTAATACAGAGACAATGGCTAACGCAGTTGCAGAAGGTGCTAAAGGAGCCGGAGCAGAGGTTGATGTACTTGTGGCAAATGATTTTAATTCAGGAAAGGTTGCTGAATATGATGGAATCGCATTCGGATGCCCGGCAATGGGAGCAGAGAATCTCGAAGAATCAGAGTTTGAGCCAATGTTCACAGAGGTAGAAGGAAGTCTTAGCGGTAAGAAAATTGCACTTTTTGGTTCATATGGATGGGGAAGCGGCGAATGGATGGCTGACTGGGAAGAAAGAAGCAAGGCTGCAGGGGCTGTTCTTGCAACAGACAGCGTAATCTGTCAGGAAGCACCAGATGATGATGCTGTTGAAAACTGCAAAAAACTTGGGGCAGCGTTAGCATAATTATTTATTGCCTGTAATATATTGAAAAGATTGCACATTTTGCCCCCTGGTTGGTTATATCAATCAGGGGTTAAATTATTCTAAAAAA
>ERZ780029.18-NODE-18-length-16779-cov-3.81135_pt1 | contig 16779 bp, 16 predicted proteins | sample MGYA00511858_ERZ780029 | MGnify/ENA primary metagenome ERZ780029 (study PRJEB29588, sample SAMEA2146472) | human gut metagenome | biome: human gut; feature: human-associated habitat; material: faeces | place: Denmark | collected 2008/2010 ...
TCCAGCTTGTTTTTTTTCGAGTCCCATGAAAGCTCCTTTAGCAATGATATCATCCATATTCTTGATAACCTCTACATCGGTATCAAAATAAAGACCACCATATTTATACAAAATCCAGAAACGCGCATAATCACTCACAAAGGCATACTTTTTAGCCTTGTACGCTTCTGCCGTATATGGAATGATATTCACGTCGAAATTGCTCTCGTTCCACTCCTTAATTTCATAATCAGGCAGAAACTTACGCCAAGAAGCTATGCACTTCTTCGCACTCTCCGGCAGCGGATTTCCACCGAACCAACAGTAATGTATAATTTTGGGTATCATAAATGCTTGTTATTTTAAATATTTGTCAATTAACAACTTGCTTCCATTATTAGATGTCAAGATTGCAGATCATAAATCAGAATAGAATTTTCTATCTAACTGCTTATTTTCAAACAGAATGAGATTGTATATAACTTTTTTCAGTTCTTCCTTAAATTTAGAAATTTCGGATGATTTATTATACACAAGTTCATTCAGTATTTGATTTCGGATTGAAAATATATCATTATTTTTATTCTTTTCAATTATTTTTGTCAGTGGTGTTTCTGGAGAAGTCAAGGTGTTCTTTAAATGAAATTCAATATATGTCTTTCGTTTAGCTATCTCTTTAGGATAGCCTCGTAATAAATTACAAAAACTGTCCAAGTCCAGTATTAGTGTACCATATGAATTGCAAATTTGATTTCTTAACTTATTATACTCAGCCTCATATTCGTTTCTTGAAATCTTAGGCATAAACAAGTCTACAGCAAAGTCAGACTGGTCAACGTCTCTTATGAGTTCCTTTAAACGGCTAAAAATATTCTCATAATTCGGAGCTTCTGCTTCCATATTGCGAACTTGGTGCATAACCTCCAACATATCAAAGCTAACTTGAAATTTCCACAGTTTTTCAGCAAGATCATTAACATGTGTCTTTTCTTGTTGGTAATTCATCATCTTGACTTGAATAAGGCGATTGTCACAATTTTCTTTATGATTTTCTTGAATATTCTTTAGCGCAATGAATAGCATTGCTGCAGATGCTAAAGAAGATATATAAGTTCCCCAAAAGTTAAGCCAATCTGAAGAGTTGCCAACCACAGGGAAAATCTGAGGTTTGATTATCAACGAATTAATAATATAAGGGAAGAGAATTGCAAATAAAGTGAATAAACTCCACAATATTATCCTGATTTTATTTATATGTCTGGTCTTTGAAGAAGCCATTTGTAACCTTAAATTAATCTTTTTGAACAGAACACCAGCTTGTGTTCCCTAATTATCAATAGATGCTTATAATTTTTACTACACCATAATATTTAGGACCGACTCATGCCGCTGTATAATCATCAATTGGAAGGAACTTGTACAATTCATTAATGCCTGTGGGATTGATGCGATACAAGTACACGTCGTCGGGAATGGTCACCATCTTATTGCACATGCTGTACAAGATGAAACAGAAGAGGGTGTCCTCAAACCAGTAGCCTTCTGGAAAACATAGGCTCTGAAACTTTGTTGACCGGATGACCTTGCCCCAAGGGAAGCCAAACAGCTTGCCCTGCCATTGATCCGTCACCGTGTATTCGTGCCGACAACCATCATGTTCTTCATTATTGCAGAATGTCTTGTAACTGCCCTCAACTATGTCGGCATCATATTTTACTGCTGAATCCATCATTGCTTCAATAGCGCCAGGCATCATCTTGTCATCAGAGTCGACAAAAGAAACATATTTTGCCCTAATGTGTTTAAGTCCTGAATTCCTGGCGCCACTAAATCCTTTGTTTTTCTGATCAATGATAATCACGTTAGCAAGGCGTTCATACTTTCTGAGAATCTCACGGGAACCGTCAGGCGAACCGTCGTTGACGGCAACGACTAAGAACCTATATTTTGTCTGTTGGTTGATGATGGAATCCATACACCCCTCGATATATTGCTCAACTTTATATACAGGAACGATGATCTGCAAGTCATACTCCTCCGTTACCTCATTATCACATACGCAGCTCCCATAGTGCTGGGGGGGGGAGCGGTTAACAGCGGTCCTAAATCTATATCAGTCTTATCGTTCAGACAGACGGGGCAGACACTCATCTCGACCCGCTTTGATAACACAGCACACAGACCTCCGCGTAACTTATCCTTTGGCAGGTGGAGGACTGTGGCTAACTTATTGATGACTTTTAATATTATCTCAAGTATATACATTAATATTATCGTTTTATCATTCTAACACGGTTCGCAGCCAATTGTCCATCCTAAGACTAGACATGTCGACTGGTTGCGGTGGAGTTTTAAGCCATTCGGCATCAAGGCAGGGATTTTTCTCGTCTAGAATGTAAATATTAGTGGGGCTATAAAAAGGCTCCTCAACAATACGCTTGTTGGTGGTGATAAGTTTCTTTCCTTTTGCTAATGCTGTAATGGCATTTATGGTCAGTCCTTGCCTGTTGGCATGAGACAGGTCAATAATTATCTTTGCGTTTTGCTGCAACTTTTCAACATCTTCCAAAGGCATCGCCTCCGGGTTCATGAAGTCTTTTGTAAAATATTTATCCACAATACGCTCATATTTGCTCTTAAGCCCCAAATATCTATCCAACTTCGATCTGTAATTGGAGTATTTCAGGTAAAGAAAGCTATTCAGATGATGCTCTTTCGAGAACGTATCAATATAAGACAGTACTGAGGGACGATTGAAAACATCTTTATTGCAGCTCAAATTTCCGATAAAGTTCATATCGTATTCGCATTCATCGTATGGAACAGTTACATCACTAACATAAAAGTCTGGTTGATAGATAAATCCATATCTCTTACTATCGTCTCTGTCGAATGAATATATTTTATCGAAGAGTGGAAAATAGTCTTTGTAGTACGACATTATACCGTCCACGCTATCCCAGATAAAAAGGATCGTTTTAATATTCGGATTTCTCTGACGCAACCATTTCATGAATGATTTCTTAAATGGCGTGATCGGCATACAAAGAAAGATATCAAAATGTCGATTCCCTATCTCTTCCTTCAGTTTTTCTGTCCATTGTGTCCTCCCTCTCGGATGCCTAATGATAGCAGGAATAGTTCTCTTGTTAAACTTTCCTCTTAAAGTAGCTTGTAACCACGTCACATCATGAAGAAAGACGTCCTCTGCACCCAGTTTAAGAAGTGTGTCCCTTAAAGCTATGTCGTACCCGAAAAACCTCTCACACATCAAAAAGATGCGCTTGCCAGTGATATTATTATTCATTACTCTAAGTTTATCCCATCTTTTTTTAGGCCTATTCTTACAGAATCACTATCAAAAATATACTCTCTTTTTCGTATATGAGTAATAAAAAATGCTAACGCTTGTCTAGATGTATTGTAAAAAGTCTTTAAATTGAAATCCTGCCATGAAGGTCGTCCCGGCCAGTCTGAGCTATGATCATATTTTACTTTCAAGTGATTAATTTCGGCATAAAACGAAAAGAGTATTTCTGCAAAATAGCCATATATTCTCCGCTGTCGGGAATAAGGTGCCAATTTTACATATTTCTCCATTTCAAATAGAATAGGGAACTGCCATTTTGCAAACTCGTCAAATAAATTCTTTTTTACCACAAACATATTTGAGACTGAGAATTTATTGCGATTAAGAAAGACCAATAGTTGGTGATACGACTCGGGATGTACCTTTTTGAAGCAACATAAAAAGATATAAAAGTCCTCTCTTGAATTCCATATCATTAAATGATCTGCAATAGAATATGGAATCATTGTAGGCTTCATCAGATAGATTTGATTTTTTTTCCCCAAAAGACCATCTACATTCTCTTCTGTAATGAGGTGCTTGAAATAGCGACGGTAGTGGCAGAGACCTACGTAGTCTACATCATGAACATTTTTCCATAACCAGTATTGGGCTGTTAGCTCTGAATAAAAAGGATTCTTGGCACTGATGTTATCTCCAGTATCATCACCAATCATGTCCTGCATCTTATCCGTGCATTTGGACACAGCCCGACCTACATGAATAGGAGTGTACACGTTATCTCTATACACATCTGCTGGTTTGTGGCATGCAACTAATATCTTTACCTTGTCCATAAATGATGTTTTATTTAGATGTTATTTATTAGAGAAACATATTCATCACTTTCTCAATAATCGGAGCCATATCGTAGTACTTATATTCCGCCAAACGACCTCCGAAGATAACGTCCTTTTCTTCTTCTGCGAGGGCGCGGTATTTATCTGCTAAGGCATTGTTCTCAGCATCATTCACCGGATAGTATGGTTCCATGCCCGGCTTGTACTCAGTGGAATATTCCTCACTGATCACGGTCTTGGGATTGTCGTAGACAGCCTGACCGAAACTTTCGAAATGCTTGTGCTCGATGACACGGGTATAGGGAACATCGTGGGATGTGTAATTAACAACCGCATTGCCCTGATAATTAGGAGTGTCCTCCACACGGGTCTTGAAACTTACTGTGCGCCAATTGAGCTCGCCGAACTTATAGGAGAAGAATTCGTCTAATCTACCTGTATACACAAGTTTGTCAGCGAAACGTCGCCAATCATGGTATTCACTATTGAAGAAGTCGACATCAGTCTTTGTCTCAACGCTTTCAAGAAGTCCGTTGACCAAACGGTTATATCCACCTATAGGAATACCTTGATAAGAATCGTTGAAGTAGTTGTTGTCGAAGACCAGACGAACGGGCAATCTTTTAATGATGAACGCCGGGAGCTCCGTGCATTTTCGCCCCCACTGTTTCTCCGTATAATCCTTGATGAGGCGTTCGTAGACATCCTTACCGATGAGGGCGAGTGCTTGCTCTTCAAGATTACGCGGCTCCGTCACCCCGGCTGCCTTCATTTTTGCTACAGCTTCGGCACGCTGCTCATCAATTTTCGCCTGAGCCTCTGCCGGTGTCTTCACGCCCCACATCTCACTGAAGGTGTTCATATTGAACGGCAGGTTATAGAGTTTGCCATGAAAGTTAGCAACCGGAGAATTTGTATAGCGGTTGAAAGGTACAATGGAGTTCACGAAATCCCATACTTCCTTGTTTGATGTGTGAAAGATGTGTGCACCATACTTATGTACATTGATGCCTTCTATATTCTCACAATAGACATTGCCACCTAGTTGTGGCCGTTTGTCTATCACCAAGCACTTCTTCCCCTGCTTATGGGCGAAATATGCGAATGTGGCTCCAAAGAGGCCGGAGCCAACTATTAAATAATCGTATTTTGGCATAATGATTTAGATTCTAAACAATTTGTTATGTTGCGTAAGACGGAGGATAAAATAATTCTCATTATCCATACTCTGTGGCAATTTGTCCTTCAGTATAGGCGCTATAAACTGCACATTGTTTTGTTCTACTACCTTTGCGATGTTAATGAGCTGATTATCGCTCATCAACTCATTCTTGTCATGCATGATAAAATCCACATGTGGTATTTTGTTCTTGCGCGCAAATATATTGTATGCAATATCAAAACACGTCATCTCACCCAATTTCTTGCCGGAACTTAAGTTGGCATTGAAAGATGATCATATATAGGTGTATTTTCTTAATAAATCAGCCCATATTTTTAAGATATGTTCTTTCAGCAATTCTTCTATAAACAGCATAGACGAGATGAGGAGCTTTCATACTTATATAGCCATCAATCTTCCACCAAAAGCTACGCTTATCTAAAAACGCTTTTAGTTCTTTTTTGAAGATTTCATAATATTCCTTCTGCATGTTGCGATGTAATTGAGCATTCATATAGAAATTAATTCTGCTGAGGAAAATCTTTTTATATGTGGGATAATCACTTGCAAAGCCTTCGAGCATTTCAAGCTCAGACTTTACTCCTTTAATTCTCTTTGTGAATGTATTAAGGTCACGCTCGGCATTATTGCTTCTACCAGCCCAAGAATTAGGGTTTTCAACTCTGTAGACAGCCATCGGTTCGTCAAAGTAGTATATACCACCTTTCATGGCTCCCATAATTTGCAGGGGATAGTCACCAACATGGCATTTAATACAATATGAGGGATAATCGTTACCACGAAGGTCTTTCTTATAAAGAACGCTAACGGTGGCGATATAAAACCCGCCTCCAAGAATGACTAATTCTGGAGATAGACTACCGTCTCCTAAGCGCGTTCTGACTTCTCCAATTGTTTTCTTTTCTCTTTCTGAATAAAGCTCCGTCCTACAACATACCATTGAGAATTTTGGGTGAGATTCTAAGAAATCAACCTGCTTCTGAAGTTTTAGAGGATCTGTCCAGTAGTCATCACCCTCGCATAAAGCTATATACTTTCCTTTGCATGCCTCATTCATAATCTGAATGATTCTACCATCTCCTTTGGAATATTGATTCTCTTTTTCGTAGATTGGCTTTACAATTTCTGGGTATTTACTTTCGTATTCTTTAATAATATCTACAGAATGATCTGTTGAAACATCATCATGAACAATGATTTCGAAAGGAAAATGAGTTTTCTGCATAACCAAACCATCAAGACATTTCCTCAAATAAGGTTCGTGATTATAAACCAAGCATTGGATAGAGACTAAAGGCTCTTTTGAATGATTTGTCTTCATTGCTTCTTAAATATTTCTATTGCGGTTTTTAATTCTTCAAAACGAAGTAATTTGGCAGCACCAAGATAATAAACAACCCCCAGTGCACAACCCCCAATTAACCATATCCAGTTATTTCCTATGAAGGAACCACCTATAAAGACCAGCGCAAATAATGATAAGGACAAGAATAATATGCCACTAAGATCTCGCATTTGTCTTATAAATCCTACATTGATAAGTTTGCCAGTATAATAGGTGTTAATGATTAAGCATAATATAGAATTAGCTATTGCGGAATAACACATAAATATTATCCCGAACGGGATAGAGAGGCAAAGTACTGTTACTCCTAATATTTTCTTTATTATTTCCAATCTAAGGAATAAATCGCTACGACCCTTCACTTGCAGTAAATTTAAGTTTATTGCGTGAATAGGATACCACATTAATTGTAGACATATTGGAATAAGCAACACACTGCTAAATTCCCATTTCTGTCCTATCAATATAACAACAAGAGGTTTGGCAACTGAAGCTAATAGGCACATCATCGGGAAGATGATAAAAGCAGACATCTTTAGTAGTTTCCTATAATCATGTCGTAACCTATCATCGTCATTCTGTAATTTGCTTAAAACAGGAAATGTTACTCGTTGTATGATTCCCGTCAAGTTACTTGATGGCAATTGGGCAAAGTGTTGAGCTCGAGTATAAAATCCTAAGGTTGAGGCAGAGAAGATCTTACCTATTACTATTGGATATATATTATTATATGCGGTATCAAGCAATCCAGATGCCATCAATTTGGAGCCATAAGAAAACATCTCACGGAAAGACTTCCAAGAGAATTGTAGTTTGGGATGCCATTTTGCAAACACCCATAGTAGGGCAGAATCTGCTATAGAACTAGATATTTGCTGCCAAACAATTGTCCATACCCCAAACCCATTTAAAGCCAGAAAGATTCCGACAACGCCGGAAACGAGCGACGCCGTAAATGAAGCTCGCGCCTGAGTTTTGAAATCCAACCTTGCCGTATAATCTGTTCTTTGTACACTTGATAAAGAGTTAATGACGATGGTAATGCATAATACCCGCATCAATTTAGTAAGTATAGGCTCTTTATAGAAGCCAGCAACGATGGGTGCTATACCAAAAAGAACAAAATATAGACCTATACTGATGACAATATTGAAGTAGAAGACGGTGTTGTAGTCAAGTTCGGTTCTATCTAATTTTCTAATGAGCGCATTTGAGAAGCCGCTATCTATCAGACATTGGGCTATTGCCATAAATATAGACAGCATACCCACTAATCCGTAGTCAGCAGGATTAAGGATCCTGGCAACGACAAGCATTACCAGGAACCCAACACCCTGAACAGAAAACCTTTCTATGCTACTCCAAAGGAGCCCTTTTAAAGTGTCGTGTTTGAGGCTGTTATGCATTTTATTCTTTGTCTCTAAGTTCGGCGAAACGCTTAACTTTCATCTCTTTTTTATAATCTTCAAAGAGATCCCGACAACTATACTTGGGCTCATAACCTAACTCACGCTTGGCATTCTCAATGTCCATCAGGAAGCCGCCTCCGCAGGTTTTGTCAGGACGCATGATGATTCTTGACTTGTGGTCTTGGGGAGAAAATACGTCTATGATGGTTTCTATTTGTTCTTTGATGGTTACTGGAACTCCTGTACCGATATTGTAGATTCCTCCATCTACATTAGCTTCAACAGCTTTGCACAACTCCTGGCTGAAGTCATAGACATGCACCATGTCCTTTGCATAGGTGCCATCTCCGTAAACCTCAATAGGCTCGCCCTTCATAGCCTTCTCGATCATCTGATAGACAGGGCGCATGGTCTTTACACCATTGGGGAAGTAATATGGATAAGGGCTATAGCTATAGATGGTTGGCAAACGGAAGACGAAATTTTTGATGCCGTACTGTGCATGATAATGCTTCATCATCTCAAGCATTGTGTTCTTGCAGATGACATACATGGCATGATCACCTTTATAGCTGAAGTTCGGCTTAAGGTCTGGTTTTAATACCTTATGGTCGTACAAAGAGATATCGAATACTGTTTGAGTATAGAGTATGCGATCGACGTGGTTCTTTCTGCAATACTCTAAGACATTGTAGCCTCCAACAATGATGGAATCTATATACTTGCGCGCATCATAATTTGACATATATGATGGAATAATGGCTGCAAGATCCATTACGGCATAAACATTCTCTGTAGGTAGCTTGTCAAAATCGTCTGCCTTGGTAACGTCAACAGAGTAATACGTGTAACCTCTTTTCGTGAAGAAGTCTGTCTGTCGACGCCCACTAGCTATGATCTCATATTCGTCCTTATTGAAATACTCCGTAGCGTACTTAAACAAATAGGAGCCTACATTACCAGTTGCCCCAAAGATGATAATTTTCTTTCTCATTATTGAAAGTTTTTAATAACATTGATGATGATGTTCATTTCTTCTTTACCATAGCGTTGATCAATCGGCAAAGGAAGAAGATATTCTGCCAGATCTGCCTCAAAAGAATCTTTTCCAGCCCAATCAGTTACATTCGGCCAATACTTCGCAACGTAAATCTTATTTCTGATAAGATGCTCGCGCAATCCTTTTTGATGGCAATAATATGGATAGACCATGGGAACCGTATCGCAATTGATGGGGAAATGTATTTCATTGCTAGAGGCTAATGTCTTGTCCAACTGATAGAAATTTCTAAGACGACGATTGGCCACATCGGTATAATCAATCGAATCCATAATGCGTTGGGTAAGCTTGGACATAGTTCTCATGCCACAAGTGCTTAATGACTCTTCACTATCATGATATTCTCGAAAAGCCTCTTCTGGCGAACGATCCAGCCTATCGAGGATGGCTTTCATACGGCTTCTTGAATAATCCTGTGATATATCAATATCGAGCTTGACATCCGTAAACAGATAGGCTCCATCTGACACCCCGAAATATTTACGGCAAGTATTGAATGCATCTATATTTCTACGAGGCTGCGTGTAAAAGGCTTGTGTATTGTCCAATATTACATTTGGTGAATACTCATACGCCACTTCTGAGGCATAATCATCCATTAAACCAAAGTAGTCTGTATAGATGAGGACTTCATCTGAGCCTACATGAACCTTATCGGATATATGAAGGTCTTTATCAATATGATAGAACCCATATTCTATATTGTTTCGCAAGAGAGGCTGAAGAATAGCATCACACGTATAATATGGGAGCCAAACTTTCTTATAATTTCGGGCCTTTAATATGTACTCGAAACATGAGCGCCCACTGTTAAGTTTGATTGCCTTAGGATAACGTTCGCCCCATGTTGAATGCGATAATTCTAAGGAGAAAAAACCTCCAATACTTTTCATGCTGCAAGCTTTTTATAGTTTAACTCACAGTATGATGAAGCCATGTCATCTCCTGTGTGTAGGGGGGGTAGTCTTCTGGTCTACCCCAAATTTTAGCAAAGCGGTTAATTCTCATTTCCTTTTTGAAATCTTCCAAATAAGAGATGTAGTCATACTTTGGAACATAACCAAGAGCTAATGTCTTCTTAATATCAAGCCGGAAGTGTGGTGAACTTGGCTTGTCAGGAGTCTTTATAACAATTGATGGATGATTTTTGGGTGAAAAGACTTCTATGATACCATGTATTTGTTCTTCCATACTAACTCCAACGCCAGTACCAACATTATAAATACCGCCATCTTCTTGTGATTCTACACATCTCTCGACTATTTGAACAAAGTCACGAACGTAAACGATTTCCTTTTCGGAAGTCGGATCACCCCATAACTCAATAGGCTCGCCCTTAATAGCTTTATCTATGAGGTAACGATATCCCATCCAATGTAGTTTACCATCGACATAGTAATAAGGATTAGGCTGATAAACATAAATCGTTGGCAGTCTTAAAATGAAGCGAGAAAAACCATACTGTGCGTGATAGTGCTCTATGAGATTTACAGCAGCATTCTTTGATATTGAATATACAGCGTGATCACCAGTCAATGGGTTGCAACGCTCGGAATCGGGGTCAATCGGAGTACTTGTTCCAAATTTATATAGAATGTCAGAGATAGACTGAGCGAAAATAATCTTTTTCGTCCCGATCCTTCTCATGTATTCCAACACGTTAAGAGTGCCTTCTACAATAGTCTCCACATAAAGGCGTGGATTGTAGTCTTTCATTCTTGCAGGCATAGCCCCAGCAAAATGAATTACCTGATCAATACCAGATTGAGGCAGTACATCAAAAGTATTTTGATCTGACACGTCGACAGAATAATATGGTATTCCATTCTCTTCAAACATTCCATTGTCAGACTTACGATGAGCTACAGCTATGACGTTATAGCCTTGCTCTTTAAGTCCTATAGCGGTGTAAGCTCCAACACTACCCGTAGCTCCAAATAATAAGATTGTCTGCATGTTATTCCGTTTCTACTTTACACCAGTCATTGACGTTGTTCATGGCATTAACGAGATCTTCGTCTGTATCAAAACGAAGCACAAGTGTGCCTATCGCATCATTAGCCCCTGAGAACGTCTTAATTTCATCACCTGTATTAACCCATAAATCGGTTTGCTTGATATAAGGCTCCATTTTGGGTGAGACATTGAGTTGCTTGAATTTCCCCTCCCTTTCAGAGTGGAGTATCACTTCCGCCCAATGACCGTCAAATTGCCTTTGTTCAATTAAGGGAATGCTATCACCAACGCAGGCACGAGTACAAGCTGTAATCATGTCAATGCCTGTTCCCATTCGTGCCATCTCGGCGAGGCGGGTTACCCCGCCACGAGGCGAGACTTCCATGATGTACGGTTTGCCGTCCGTTCCAATACGTGTCTCTATGTTGTAGACTGATGTCTGCATGTGAAGAAGAGAAAGCAGACGTTGAAGTTCAGATCTCAAATAATCCTCTTGTTCATGGGTAAATGTCGATGGCCAAGAATAAGCTGCGGGAACATATTCGTTGGTGGCATTTTTGTCAAAACGCTGTGCAGAGAAGGATGTGAAAACGAGTTTACCGTTAAGAGAGAAGCTGTCACTGTCGGACGAGCATCCCTGCTTCTCTATAAACTCCTCGACAATCACCCGCCCGGAGATAGAGTGCTCAAAAGCATCTTCAAGGGCAGGCTTCAAGTCTTCAAACCTGTCAACACGTGACACACCCTTGCTACCAGCCGAATCCGTCGGCTTGACAATAACCGGCCAAGGATACCAGTCTTTGGAGGCAAGAGCCTCATCTATTGAGCCAAAGCCTTTGGCCTTCGGCACGTTGAATCCATGATCGGTGAGGAACGCACGAAATCTGTCTTTGTTCTGCAAGATGCACACCGACTCATACGGGCCGAAGGAGGGTAACCCCATTTCGTTTTGAACATAAGAGGCCGTTATCACACCCGGGTCGACTGCAAACGACATGATGCCGTCTATTTTCTTCTCGCGTGCAACTTTCAGTACAGCCTCTTTGTCTACGATACTCACATCGACATATTCATCTGAGTATTTATGAGCAATGTTGTGCGGAAGATAGTCACAGGTTATCACATAGTAACCTTGTTTATGAGCAGCTTCGATAACAGGCAGAAGGTATCGAAGTCCACCTAACAACATAAGTCTCTTTTGTTTAGCCATAAATGTAGTCCGTTATTTTACAATGCAGTCAATGACTCTCTGAATATCTTCATCACTTAGAAGATGGTGCATAGGCAGACAGATGACAGAATTTGCCATCTTGTGGGCCTCTGGAAGATTTGCTGGATCTGCACTCTCCAAACCGCGATAAGTGGAGAACTCGCTGATGAGGGGATAGAAGTAGCGACGACCCCAAACTTTGCGGTCACGCATCTTAAAATAGAGCTCGTCACGACTCATACCATACTTTTTTTCATCAACGAAGATAGGGAAGTAGCTGTAGTTGTGGCGAACGCCGGGCATATCATCGAAGAATGTGATTCCCTCAACACTACGAAGAGCTTTGCGGTAGGCTTCTGCGACATGTTTGCGTGCAGCGATGGCATCGTCCACCTGTTTGAGATTAAGAAGACCGTAAGCCGAACGAATCTCATCCATCTTGCTGTTGATGCCTGGACCAACGACAGTTACCTCGTCAGCAAATCCGAAGTTCTTCAAATAGTCAATACGCTTTTTCATCTTGGCATCGTGCATCACCATAGCTCCGCCTTCCACCGTGTTATAAACCTTGGTCGCGTGGAAGCTAAGTGTAGAGATGTCACCAGCATTCAGAATGGATACATAATCATCTTTGCCGCCGGTAATGGACTTATAATCTTTACCGGACACCTCTACCTTGAAAGCATGGGCTGCATCATAAATAACTTTCAATCCATATTTATCTGCTATATCTTGAATAGCATCTACATTGCACGGCTTACCATAGACATGAACAGGAAGAATTGCCGTCGTTTTAGGAGTGATTGCAGCCTCAATCTTGTTTGGATCCATATCTCCCGTTTTGGGATCAATATCAACAAACACTGGCTTAATGCCATTCCACCATAGGGCGTGAGTCGTAGCCACAAAGCTATAAGGCGTAGTGATAACTTCACCCGTGATTCTCAGTGCCTGCAAAGCTGTTATCAATGGCAGTGTGCCGTTAGTGAACAAACTTATATAAGGAACTTTGAGATACTCAGCAAGAGCAGCCTCCAGTTTCTTGTGATAATCACCATTGTTTGTTATCCACTTGCTGTCCCAAATTTTCTGGAGTTCAGCGTGAAAATCATCCAAATTAGGCAGCAACGGAGAGGTTACTGTAATTAATTTCTTATCCATTTTTATCTATCTTTATACATATTCTCATAATACGTCTGATAATCACCAGATGTTACATTGTCCATCCATTCCTGGTTATCGAGATACCATTTCACGGTTTCCTCGATACCCTCCTCAAACTGCAGTGATGGCTCCCAGCCGAGTTCCTTCTGGAGCTTGCGAGAATCGATGGCATAACGCTTATCGTGACCCTTTCGGTCGGTTACATAAGTGATGAGATCCATATCCTCGCCTTCCTTTCTGCCGAGCAATCTATCCACGGTCTTGATGAGCACCTTGATAATATCGATATTCTTCCACTCGTTGAAACCGCCGATGTTGTAAGTCTCGGCAATCTTACCCTTGTGGAAAATCATATCGATGGCACGGGCATGATCTACTACATACAACCAGTCGCGCACGTTCTCACCCTTACCATATACTGGCAATGGCTTGCGATGACGGATGTTGTTGATGAACAACGGAATCAACTTCTCTGGGAACTGGTATGGACCGTAGTTGTTAGAGCAGTTGGTTACGATGGTAGGCATACCGTAAGTGTCGTGGAAGGCACGGACGAAGTGGTCGCTGCTAGCTTTGCTCGCGCTGTACGGGCTGTGTGGCTGATACTTGCGATCCTCCGTGAAAAACTCTGTGCCGTAAGCCTCATGATGCTTTTCGCTTGAGGCCTTTGTGCTGAACGGTGGCTCGATACCATCCGGATTGGTAATCTCGAGGGCTCCATAAACCTCATCGGTTGAAATGTGATAGAACCGGCAGGGTACTTCTTCGTCGCCATGTTTCACGGTCCAAGGCTTCGACTGAGCTGACCAATAGTTCTTGGCAGCCTGCAGCATCGTCAGTGTACCGATGACATTGGTATATGCAAAGGTGAACGGGTCCTTGATGCTACGGTCTACGTGACTCTCGGCAGCAAGATGGATAATGCCGTCTACATGTTCACTTTCGATGAGATTCGTTACCCCCTCGAAGTCGCAGATATCCATCTTGACAAAGTGATAGTTTGGCTTGTCCTCAATATCCCTCAAGTTGGCAAGGTTGCCCGCATACGTCAGTTTATCAAGGTTGATGATCTTATAGCCGGGATACTTGTTGACAAACAGTCGTACAACATGACTGCCTATAAAGCCGGCACCGCCAGTAATGATGATTACTCGTCTATAATCCATAATTACAATTGTAAATGTTTTATTTTCCGCCACACCACATCTCCCGGCTGTTTTTCAGTCGGTTATGTGGATTACGCAAAAAATGATTTTCCAAGTTTTACCTATATTTTGATATAACAGGGCAGCAATTGCCGCTTGTCATAGGTTTCTTTGCTGAGTATTGTGTTGCACTTTAATCTGATCCAGAGTTAGCTTCTGGACTTTAAATGCCAGTTCCAGTTTGAGTTCATAAACTTGTCATAGTTGACACCATACTCGGAGCAGAACTCCTTCAGATCATTAGTCTCACTGCACAGCTGATACAGATCGTAGACTTCCTGATAATTGACTTTTTCTTTCTGTATAACTTTTCTGTTTTAAAGTTGATGCCGCAAAGGTAATATTTTTATGTGCCGGTGTCAAGGCGGAAAATAAGACGTTTACCTTACATCCAATTTCTACAACTCGTTTTATATTGATTCTAACCTTAGGCTCTTTGCTTTTAATAGCAAGGCATGCAATAATTGCAGATGCATTTATTTCACATATCATATTTATTACTTTAGGTTATTATAATTTTCAGAAATGGTAAACCATTCCTTATCTATCTTACAATTTTCACTATTGGGATCAGGAGAAGCTTGCTCTATTTTTACCATTAATGGCATGGGGACACAGTTGCCAAAAATCAAAGCTTCACCAGGTACGGCCTGTTTTATCTTATTGACATAATCAGAGGAGAAATACGGAAGAACCGAATAAATGTAGTTCATATCTATTTCATTCTGTATCCTGTGCACAATATAATTTCCGCATTGTGACAAAACAGTCTGCGATAACTCAGATGGTCGTTGGGATGAAATCATCAAGAATAAAGAATACTTTCTACCCTCTCTGGCAATCTTCTCAAAAATGTTCTCTCTCATGATATATTCCGTATCCTTTCTAATATACCTATGAGCTTCATCCAATATCAAATGAACAGGATGCTTTCTACGATTGTCTCCCTTTTGCTTCTTTCGATAATCAAAAAGTATACGACTTACCACACTTGTCATCAATTCAAGAACATCCGTTCCAACCTCACTTGAATCAATGCATATAAGTTGAGTTTCATTTGATTCTTCAGAAATTCCGAAGACCTTAGCCAAATAGTCTTCTTCATTTTCATAACGATACTCCTTTTCTTTCATAAACTTACATTCTGCGTTGTAGAGAAAAACATCCAGACGCGTCATTAATGTAGAAGTGAACTCTCTGATACGCAGATTACCCTTAGCCTCCTCTTCCAACAAAACCAATTCGGCTGCTGTCTTCAAAAAACGGTAATCGAAGTAATCTCCGGAGTTCAATTTTTCTTCGTCTATCTTCATGGCAGAACTTTCATCTATTTGCTCGAAAGCGTCACCAACATTCTCACGATGAGTTGATGTCACATAGTGAGCATTAGCCCCACCTTGAAAATTAACACTTACATACTGAGCATTTTTTTCATCCTTTATGAATTTAGGCAAAGCCTCAGAAAGGGAATTATTGTTATTACCATAATATACAACACACAACTTTATACATACAGAAAAGAAATTATCCAAATCATTAACTACTTCGCTAGGCACTTCATCCTTAGGAACCAATTCATAGATATCTTTCATCTTCTGAATTGCCCCCTTAGCAATTGTCATCTTTGAACTATCAGAATCCGCTTTTGCTATAATCTCAGATAATATCTTCCAGGTCTTCCATTTAATGTAATTAGCAAACTGCTTAACCACATCCTCTTCCTTGGTGTTGAACATGCGATAGAACTTATAACACTCTTGTAGGACGTTGTCCCAAAAAGGCTTTTGAGTTCGTTCTGAAGCCATCAAAAATGCCAACCATTCATCAAGGTTCATCAGATAATATGGCAACGTAAACTTAACCATACCCTCATCGACATCGCCTGCGTTAGGCTTATAGAATATTGCATGAATGCCATCGTTCAATTCTCTGTTAAAAGCCTTTGGATATTCGCCATTGGAATCAAACAAGATAACCTTGGAGCCGTATGCATGGTTATTCTCTTTACGGAACACCTCCTGCAAAATTCGAGCGATTGTATTAGATTTTCCGCTACCACTATTAGTAAACGTCCAATTGTTGCTTATCAGCTTTAAACAGAGTACTTTCGAGTACCCCG
>ERZ780029.25-NODE-25-length-14677-cov-2.36712_pt1 | contig 14677 bp, 11 predicted proteins | sample MGYA00511858_ERZ780029 | MGnify/ENA primary metagenome ERZ780029 (study PRJEB29588, sample SAMEA2146472) | human gut metagenome | biome: human gut; feature: human-associated habitat; material: faeces | place: Denmark | collected 2008/2010 ...
CAGCCGGAGCGTTTTTCGCTGTCGGTCAGTACCACGCTGGCGGGAACAACCGGCGAAAGGAAATAGTCTGCTATTTCGTATTTAGTCTGGTTGAAACACTTGGTAATTCTGTCTTTGAGCGTATGATGTGCGATAATATTCAAATAACGCCCTTCAATGCGGTCGGCTGAAATACCAACCGGTTCAGTCAGCAGATTGTTCCCTACTTTGTATTCCTGTGGTTCCACATCCAGAATCTCCTGATCGATCAGTGAGATTTCCCGGTTGCTTTCCATAAGTGATTCAATCAGTGCTTGTGATATTTTGGTGTCTTCTCCTAATTGCTTGGTCACGTTGTTACGTGTGCTTCGTATAGACTGTCCGCCTATTCCCACATAGACTTTCTTGATGGAAGCCTGCAAATCTTCTTCCAGCTTCTGGATAACAGAAACCAGCACTTGGGTGGTTTTATCCAGATTGAAGATTGCTCCCTTCTTGATACAATCTGACGAAGGAGTATTGGCATAGGCAAGAATCTGGATACTTCCATCAGCATTCTTTTTGCCGGCAATTCCTGTGATGTGAGTCGAACCCAGTTCGATAGCTGCTATAAAATCTGTTACTGCCATATCTTAGTCTTCTTTTTTTGTTCCGATAATTTGATTGTTAAACTCAATACTGATTCGCTCATATTTGTTCCAGCCGATGCGGTTGAGCACTTTGCTGTAAAACGTTTGCAATTTACTGAATTTTTCTTCAAAATCAGTGGCTTTCCCTAAAAAAAGAATATGGTCGCCTACTCGGGGAACAATTTCCAGTTCTTTTTTCGGGGTTACGTTTATCTGTTCCACTTGGGCTTTCCAAAACGGATTACGCTGGAGGTACAGGCCTAATTCGTATAATTCCTGTTGAGCAAACTTTCGGTCAATAAAACCCGTGGCAACGGCTACATGAATTGGTTTTCCTGTGGCATTCATGATTTTCCCGGAATGGTCAATGTAATAATTGTCCCCATTGCTGCTCATGACTCGTAAGAGAGGGATACGCTGGTAGATTTCAATTCCTACTTTCCCTCCCGAAGTGAGATAGCATTCAGCTCTGCTGATGAAAGGATGCTGTGACAGCACTTCCTCTAACTGGCGGACATTGATTGTGCCAATACGCTTTTTCTCCGGGTATAGATTCTTCTGCTTTAGTAGTTTGGTTACTTCTGCTTCAGTGATAAAACCGTAGTCAACGCTGTCTTTAACAACCAATTCCATACCCTTGCAGACCTGATTTTCGGGCTTGCGATTGAATATAGTAACGGCCACTATGAGGTAAATAGAGACCGTTGCCAGAATGCAGAGTATGAGAATTCGTTTAATCATCTATCTTTTAGTAATTCATAAATTTGTGGAACGTAATTGTCTATGTCTCCAGCTCCAAGCGTGATGAGTACGTCCAGCTTTTTATTTTTCAGTACTTCCATAATCTGCTCTTTGGAACACATGCTTTTTTCTATGCCTGGGCGTAAGTTATCATAGATAAGCTGACTGCTTACTCCTGGTATCGGAGCCTCTCGGGCTGGATAAATATCCAACAGAATTACTTCATCTAAGAATGACAAGCTATGGGCAAAATCCTGATAGAAATCGCGGGTACGCGTGTAAAGATGAGGTTGGAACACGGCCGTGATTTTCCGGTTAGGATATAATTTGCGGATAGAGCTTACACTCTGTCGGATTTCTTCCGGATGATGTGCGTAGTCACTCAGAAAGACGATGTGTGAGTTTTTTATCTTGAAATCAAAACGACGATCTACACCTCTGAACTGTGGCATTGCGGCCTTTATTTCTTCTGTGGTGGCACCTCCGATTTGTGCTAAAGCCATAGCGGCAATACCGTTTTCAATATTGACAAAGACAGGTACTCCTAGCTGCACGTTGGTGATGTTGCCTAAAGGAGATATATAGTCGAAATAAATTTCACCGTCATCAATACGGATATTTTCGGCATGGAAGTCTCCTTTTTCGGTAGAGTAGGTGTATACGGTAACTCCCGGCTGTACATCGGGTTTCAGCTCCAGTCCTTCCTTGATAATCAGGTATCCGTCCGGACGGATAAGTGAGGTATACTTACGGAAACTTTCCAGGTAAGCTTCGTGCGTACCGTAAATGTCCAGATGGTCTGAATCGGTGGCGGTAATAACCGTAGCATACGGAGTCAGCCAATGGAATGAACGGTCGAATTCGTCTGCTTCGATAACTACATAGTCACTTTTATCCGACAGTAGAAGGTTAGTCTGGTAGTTCTTGGAAATACCTCCTAAAAATGCATTGCATCCCACGTGCGAATGGTCCATCAGGAAAGCTGCCATGGTAGAGGTAGTTGTTTTTCCATGGGTTCCAGCTACGCACATTCCTTTCTCAGTCTGAGTCAGCATTCCCAATACCTGGGCACGTTTGTGAATTTCAAACTGATGTTCCTGGAAATAAACCAATTCTTTATGGTTTGCAGGAATAGCAGGTGTGTAGACCACCAGCGTGGTTTCTGGATGAAGAAATGCTTCTGGGATGAGAGACACATTTTCTTCATAATGGATGTCTGCTCCTTCTGTAATCAGTTTCTCTGTCAGTTCGCCTGGAGTACGGTCATAACCGCCTACTTTTTTCCCTTTTGATAGGAAATAACGTACCAGGGCACTCATACCTATGCCTCCGGCTCCAATGAAATAGACTGCCTGTATGGTATTAATGTTCATGATTTTCTTTGTATTTTAACGCTAGCTTGCAGACTTCCTTTGCGATGATAGTGGCAGAGTCCTTGATAGCCAGTTTGGTAATGTTGTTACTTAATTCTTTCAATAAATCGGGTTTGTGAACCGTTTCGATGGCGGTATCCAGCAGTTTTTGAGTTGCTTCGCTATCTTTAATGTAAAGTGCCGCATTCTTGTTGACAAGTGCCAGTGCATTTTTTGTCTGGTGGTCTTCTGCTACATTGGGAGAAGGTACCAGTATGACTGGTTTGCCTAACAGGCAGAATTCTGAAATAGAACCTGCGCCTGCACGACTGATTACCACATCTGCAGCGCTATAAGCAGCAGCCATATCGGATATGAAGTCGGTTACGTGCAACATTGGAAGTTCCCCGTAAGCCTTTACAGCTTGTTGGGCTTCATTGATATAGATTTTCCCGGTCTGCCAGATAAACTGCACTCCCGATTCTTTGATTTTGTCGAATCCCTGCATCATGCAGTTGTTGATTGTGCGTGCTCCCAGGCTGCCTCCGACAATTAGAATGGTCTTCTTCTTGGGGTCTAATCCGAACGAGCGGATTGCTTCTTCACGTGATATGTTTTTGCTCAACAACCCTTGTCTGACTGGGTTTCCTGTCAGAATGATTTTGTCTTTATCAAAGAACCGTTCCATTCCTTCGTATGCCACGCAGATTTTTTCTGCTTTTTGAGCCAATAACTTATTGGTGACTCCGGCATAAGAATTTTGTTCCTGTATCAGCGTGGGAATACCCATCATGCCTGCCATTTTCAGGGTAGGACCACTGGCATAGCCTCCTACGCCTACAGCAGCATGAGGCTTGAAATCCTTTATGATTTTGCGGGCCATCAGCTGACTTTTGAACAACTTGATAAGTACGCTGATGTTTTTCAATAAATGCTTTCTGTCAAATCCAGCAACCGGTAATCCGATAATTTTGTAACCTGCGGCAGGAACGCGTTGCATTTCCATTCGTCCTTCTGCTCCGATAAACAAAATCTCAGTGTCCGGATATAATTCCTTTATGGCGTTGGCGATGGAAACGGCGGGAAAAATATGTCCTCCCGTGCCACCTCCACTTACTATGATGCGTAATTTTTCTTCCATATTCTAATGTGATTTACCTGCAAAGGTAAGAATAAACTTTTAAACGGATTTCTCCTGTGGTATGATATTATTTTCTGGAGCAATCTCCTGAGATTGTTCTGTCTGTTGTGCGAGCAATTCTTCTGCCTGCTGACGTTTCAAGTCGTTTACGTATCGGCTGATACTCAGAATCATTCCAATGTAAACACAGTTGACGAGGGTTGATGTACCTCCTTTACTGATAAGTGGCAAAGGCTGTCCGGTGACTGGCATGATTCCTACGGCTACCAGCATATTAAACGTGGCCTGCAACACAAGCAGAATCCCAATGCCTGTAACCAGAAATATGTAATATGACTTGTCACAGTTTCTGGCTATTTTGGCAATTCTCATCAGAAGTAGGATGTAAAGAATGGCTACGAAAGCTCCTCCTACAAGTCCCAACTCTTCGATGATGATGGCATAGATAAAGTCGGAAAAAGCTTGTGACAGGAAATCTCGTTGTACACTGTTTCCCGGGCCTTTTCCTAAAATGTGGCTACTTGCTATGGCAATATTGGCATGGGCTATCTGTGCATCATTGTCGATGTCGAATTTGGCTGCCGGTATTTCACTCTCGTCAAAATGATTGTTCAAGCGGCTTTGCCAGGTTACCATACGATGAAGCCCGATTTTATCCCAGGCTTCTCCAGGAATATATTTGATGGTTCCTACACCAATGATGATGCAGGCAAAACCGATACCTGCAAGTAATCCGAGCTGCTTGAAGGGAACTCTTCCTACAAACATGAGAAGAAAAACACTTCCTGCCAACAAAACTGCCGTAGAAAGGTTTTCAGTCACAATGAGTCCGCAAGTTGCAGCCGTAATGCCGCATATATACTTGAAAGCTTTTTTGTTGGCTCCATTTTCTTCCTGCATGCGCGAAAGAATGAATGCGACGGTGATGATGGTTGCCATTTTGGCAACTTCTGAGGGCTGGAACTGAATGAAACCTAAATCAATCCATCGTTTGGCTCCATTGGTAAGGGCACCAATCACGAATACGGCTATCAGTAATGCCCATGATATAGGTAGTAAAGCGATAAAAGTCTTAAACCAGCGACAGGGAATATTATGCACAATCCATACAGCGATAGTACCAACCATCAGCAAGGTCAGATGGTTGGTAATCGGTCCCCAGTGGTCTCCACTTTTATAGGTAAGCGTACTGGATGCACTGAATACCTCTACAATGGATATCAGGCAGAGAAACAGGTAAATAATCCAGATCGCTTTATCCCCTTTAAAAAAGTTTTTTAGCAAATCCATGTGCTATGATTCTAACTTTTTAATGATGCTTATAGGTTTCTTACACACTCTTTAAACTGGTCGCCTCGGTCCTCATAACTTTTAAACAGGTCAAAGCTTGCGCAGCACGGACTCAGCAACACGGTTTCTCCTTTTTTTGCCATGTTGTAGGCTGCGTTTACGGCATCAGGCATGCTTTGTGCGTCTACAATCGGAAGACCAAAGTTGCCGAAAAAGTCGTGCAGCTTTTCGTTATGGAGTCCCAAGAATATCAGTCCGCTACATTTCTCTTTTACAAGGTCGGCAATCTCATTGTAGTCATTTCCTTTGTCTTTTCCTCCCAAAATCAAAACTGTTTTGGTTTTCATGCTTTGAAGTGCATACCAGCAAGAGTTGACGTTCGTAGCTTTTGAGTCGTTGATATAATCCACTCCTTTTACGCGTGCTACCTTTTCCAGTCTGTGCTCTACGCCTTTGAAGTCATTCAGCGCTTCGCGGATGCATTCTTTGCGAATACCTGCAATGTTAGCAGAAATACCGGCAGCCATGGAGTTGAAGAGGTTGTGAGTTCCAGTCAAAGCTAATTCTTCCTGTTCCATGTTGAATGCGATAGGACGGGTGAAGTACACCTTGTTTTCTTCGGTAAAGGCGGCGACTCCCTCTTCATTCTTTTCAGCGAATGGGAAGTATTGTCCGTGAATACCATATTTATGAAGTTCCTTCTGTATGATAGGGTCGTCGTTCCAGAAAATGAAAGCATCATCATCCGTTTGGTTCTGAATAATACGGAATTTGGCATCCACGTAATTCTGCATTTCAAATCCGTAACGGTCCAGATGGTCTGGAGTGATGTTCATCAGCACGGCGATATTGGCATGGAATTTATACATGTTGTCGAGCTGGAAGCTGCTGAGTTCGATGACATAGTAGTCATAATTACATTCAGCCACCTGATAAGCCAGACTTTGTCCGATATTTCCTGCCAGTCCCACATTCAGGCCTGCTTTCTTGAAGATGTGATAAATCAGTGAGGTCGTAGTCGTTTTACCATTGCTGCCTGTGATACAAATCATTTTGGCATTGGTATATCGGCCTGCAAATTCAATCTCCGAAATGATGGGAGTACCCTGATTCTTTAATTTCAGAATGATAGGAGCATCATTGGGAATTCCCGGGCTTTTAATCACTTCATCCGCATTCAGAATCAACTCTTCTGTGTGTTTACCTTCTTCCCATTGAATACCTCTTTCGTTCAACATTGCTTTGTACTTGTCCTTGATGAGGGACATGTCTGATACAAATGTGTCAAATCCTTTTTTCTGTGCCAGGACAGCGGCACCAGCTCCGCTTTCTCCTGCTCCTAAGATGACAATTCTTGCCATTGCTTTATCTGATTTTAAGTGTGATTATCGTAATTGCTGCTAATACAATGGTTACAATCCAGAAGCGGACTGTAATCTTGGACTCATGGAATACGCTGTGAGGGCGTGTGATCAAATAAGTACAGTTCGGGTCGAGCTGTGCCAGTGTCGTACGGAAATGGTCGTGAATCGGTGAACGCTTGAATATGCGCTGTTTGACTCCTTTTTTCTTACCGCGCTGGAAATACTTTACCTGAAGAATAACCGACAGGTTCTCGACCAGGAATACTCCACATAAAATAGGAATTAATAGCTCCTTGTGTATGATGATGGCAAATACGGCGATAAGTCCTCCAATAGTAAGACTTCCCGTATCGCCCATGAATACTTGTGCAGGGAAGGCATTGTACCATAAGAAACCAACTAGTGCTCCAATGAAGGCACAGATAAAGATTACCAGTTCCTCACTTCCTGGAATATACATGATATTCAGGTATTCTGCATATTCTATGTGGCTGGATACATAGGCCAGTATCCCTAAGGTAACCCCGATAATGGCCGAGTTCCCGGCTGCCATTCCATCCATACCATCGTTCAGGTTGGCTCCGTTGGAAACGGCTGTGACCACAAAAATGGTGATCAATACAAAGACAATCCATCCGGCATCCTGTGCATGCTCTCCTAAGAATCCTACAAAATCAGCATAATCCAAGTTGTTGTTCTTGAAGAAGGGGATTGTTGTCTTGGTTGATTTCTCATCCACAGGTTTATGGACCACGTCAACTACACGACCGTTTTGTTGGATTTCAATGTTCTCTCGTATTACTACATCCGGACTCAGGTACAGAGCCAGGCCGACAATCAGTCCGAGACCTACCTGGCCGATGATTTTAAATTTGCCATGAAGTCCTTCCTTGTCTTTCCGAAAAACCTTGATATAGTCATCCAAAAAGCCTAAAGTTCCGAGCCACAGGGTAGTAATCATATAGATGTTATGCAATTTACCTAATAACAGGCAAGGAATCAGAATGGCTACGATGATAATGATACCTCCCATTGTCGGGACACCAACCTTATTGACGTTAAAAGGGTCAATAGACGCATCTCGCTGCGTCTCTGTAATCTGCTTCTTTTTGAGCAGGTTAATGAAATATTCTCCAAAGATGGCAGAAATCAACAAGGAGAGGATGACAGCCATTAATGAACGGAACGATACGTATCCGAACATTCGTGCTCCCGGAAAATTGAATTGCTCTAAATATTGAAATAAATAATATAACATTGTCTTGTCTCTGTTTTTTAAAGTTCTCCTTTGAATATTTCCTCCAATACCTCTTTGTCGTCAAAATGTGATTTGACACCCTTTACATCCTGATAAGTTTCGTGTCCTTTTCCGGCAATCAGGATGACATCTTGCGGTTGGGCCAACATACATGCGGTACGGATAGCTTCTTTGCGGTCGACAATGCTGATAACTTTTTTCATGTCGTCCTTGCTAAGTCCCGCTAACATGTCATTGATGATGTCTTGCGGCTCCTCGAAGCGTGGATTATCAGAAGTGATAATTACTTTGTCACTTCTTTGAGCAGATTCTTTTGCCATTAAAGGACGTTTCCCTTTGTCACGATTTCCTCCCGCACCTACTACTGTAATGACTTGTCCTCTTCCTCTTAACACTTCATGAATGGCTTCCAATACGTTTACTAAAGCATCGGGTGTATGTGCATAGTCAACGATGGCTGTATAGCCTTTGGGAGAACGTTTGGCATCGAAGCGTCCGGAAACAGGGCGAAGCATACTCAGTTTTACCAATATATCTTCCGGGCGTTTCCCTAACAGGCAAGCTGCTCCATATACAGCCAGCAGGTTGGATGCATTGAAGCGTCCGATAAATTGCACGTTAACTTCGCGGTTATTAATGTCAAGCAACATTCCGTCAAAACTGTCTTCCAGTACTTTGCCTTTGAAGTCACAAAGAGAATGTAATGAATAGGCAGCCACTTTGGCTTTGGTGTTTTGCGTCATGACCGTACCGTTCTTGTCATCTAGGTTAGTCAGTGCAAAAGCTTGTTTCGGAAGATTGTCAAAGAATGCTTTCTTTGCTTTCAGATAATTTTCAAATGTCTTGTGGTAATCCAGGTGATCACGGGTAATGTTCGTGAAAATGCCACCGGCAAAAGTCAGACCACTGATACGTTTCTGTACAACAGAATGTGAACTGACTTCCATGAATACATATTTGCATCCTTCATCAGCCATACGTCCCAACAAGTGATTTAGTGTAATCGGGTCTGGAGTAGTATGGTCAGTAGGGATGGCCTCTCCGTCAATGTAATTGCACACTGTAGAGATTAATCCGGCCTTATATCCAAACAAGCGGAACATATTATATAATAAGGTAGCGATGGTCGTTTTTCCGTTAGTACCAGTTACTCCTACTAATTCCAGTTTGGAAGTCGGGTCTCCATAGAATGTAGTAGCAAGTTTGCCAACAGCTTCTTCTGTGTCTGACAATTGTACATAAGTCACATTAGATTCTATGTGTACAGGCAGTTGTTCACAAACAATTACTGTGGCTCCATTCTCAATGGCTTTGGAAATATAGTTATGTCCGTCAGCTTGCGTTCCTTTTACGGCTACAAACATGAATCCGTTTTTCACCATGCGAGAATCCATGTGAATACCATTTACCTCCAGGTTGGTATCTCCTATGATTTGCTGTGCGTTGACAGCTTTTAGCATATTCTCAAGTTTCATTGCTTTCTAGTTTAATGTTAATGTTATTGTTTGTCCTTTATGTAAATAAGAGCCTGCATTCAGGCTTTGTTTGATTACCTTTCCTGTACCAGATAAGCGTACACGGAGTCCTTTGCTTTCCAATAAATAGACTGCGTCCTTTGCTCCCATACCTCTTACGTTAGGTACTAAATTCTTTTCCGTATTTGTTCGCTTCAGTTCTGCATAAGTCGTTGTGCAGTTCGCTTTGCCCCAGATAGGAGTACTGCTTTTCGGTATGCTTGAACTATTACTCTGAATATTCAGATTCTGTAATACATAAGATGCTTCGCGCAAGTCTCCATTCTTTACTTCAGGAATAATAATTGAAGTTGAGTCTTTTGCTGAGGCTAAATCCTGATACAGATGCTTAGCATAAATACGTTCAGCAATCCGGCTGAATACGCTACCAGCTTGCAAACCTCCTGATGCAGGACCATGCGGTATCTGAATGGATACCATACAACTGTATTTAGGCGCTTCAGATGGGAAATAGCCGCAGAAGCTGACTAAGTAACTTACTCCTCCAGCTTTGTATCCAGCTTTCCCTTGAGAAACCTGGGCGGTACCTGTTTTTCCGGATACACTAAACTGCTTACTTCCGGCAGGCTTGGCCAGTCCTTGAGAAACCACCTTTCGTAGAATCCCTTGAATCATGGTCAGAGTAGTGTCCGAACAGATTTTAGGATTTACAATCTCTGTCGGGAATTCTTGTATGATTTCTCCATCTTTTGCGATAGCCTTTACAAACTTAGGCTTGACCATGACTCCGTTATTGGCTATGGCATTGTAAAAATTCAGCATATAGATAGGAGGAATCATCGTTTCGTATCCGATACTCATCCAAGGCAAAGAGGTCTTGGCGAAGTATCGTTCTTTAGGCCCCAATATACGAGGACTTGCTTCTCCTACGAAACCTAAATTTAAAGGTTTGTCAATGCTCATGCGTTTCAGCCCATCTATAAATTTCTGTGGATTGTCTCCGTAAAATTTGTCAATGATGCTTGACACGCCGACATTGGATGACACTTCCATGATTCTGGTTACATCTATTTTTCCATATCCGCCTTTATACCAGTTCCAGTCCTTCATGTTGCTTCCGTGCATATTGACCACACCATTGCCCGTGTCTACCATGTAGTCAGGGGTGATAAATTTATCTTCCAGTGCGACCATGATTGAAGCCGTCTTGAAGGTAGAACCCGGTTCCATCAAGTTACTTACGGCGATATTTCGCATTTCATAATAGTTCCCGTCACCTGCTCGGGTCATGTTTACGTTAGCTTTTACTTCTCCAGTTGCTACATCCATGACAATGGCTACACCAAATACCGCTTCAAGATTCTTTAGCTGGTCTACAAGAGCCTTTTCGGCAATATCCTGCATGTCGACGTCTATTGTGGTAATTATATCACAACCGTCTACGGCAGGTTTGTCGATGATGTTCAGATATTTGTTCATGACTTTCTGACGGTGAGTAATACCATCCTGTCCTTTCAAGATAGAATCGTACGTCAACTCTATTCCGTTCTTTGCTCCCAATGTTACATCCGGATACATATCGCCTAACGTACGTGCCGCCAATGAACCGAATGGCTTTTTGCGCTGGTTGAAAGCCAGTTCGTGAAATCCTCCTTTAAATTTACTTAAGTTGAATACGGGCAATTTCTTGGCTTCTTTGTATTCAATGTAAGAAATACGTCGTGGATAGAGAAGATAGTTCCGACTCTTCTGCCGTCTGCCTTTCAAGATGTGCTGGCGAAATTCCTTTGCACTTTTATCAGGAAAGATTTGATGAAGCCCTTCGCATATTTCCGTCAGGTGGTTCATCAGCATGGTGTCTTTTGTTTCTCCACCTGCCTTGAAATCCATGTAAATCTTATACTCCGGCAGACTGCTGGCCATCAGTTTCCCATCTGCAGAAATGATATTGCCTCTGGTGGGATGGACAATGACATTCTCTTTGATGAAACGGTCGGCCACATCCTTCCAGTATTGTCGCTCTGCAAACATGATAATTGCTGCTTTTGCAATAATTGCAATAGCCAGCAATGCCATGATGAACATAATGAGCGTATATCGTAATATGATATTTTTTTGTCCTGGTACCATTTTAATCCTTGTTTTTTATTAGATAGGGTGGTGTGGAAGCTGTTTCCAGTGGAGTCCCTTCTGCAGAAATATACTCTTCAATGCGCGACTGGCGGCTTTTCTCCGTCAGCTCAGAGGAAATAGTCAGTGCGTCATATTTGGTATCGATTAATTCCTTTTTCAAGCGGTCTATTTCAATCATTTCCTGCTGACTGGAATAGCGGTTGTCTATGTACAGGATGACAAGAATCATAATCAGTATGATTAAGTTAGCTTGTTTTCTCATCAGGTGTACCAGTACTTCTCCTCCTAATATGCTTCTCCAGGTAATATGTGGAGAATCTTGTGGTGTCATCTCTTGGTGTTCCATGTGTTACTTCTTTTCTGCGATTCTCAGTTTGGCGCTGCGTGAACGTGGGTTACGCTGTATTTCGTCCTCGCTGGGGATAATAACCTTGTTGTTGATTAACTTGAATGGAGTTTCTACGTTCCCGAAAAAGTCCTGTTTAGCCTTTCCTTCAATGTTACCCGTTTTCATGATGTTTTTCACCATGCGGTCTTCCAGTGAATGATAGGTAATGACTACCAGTCTTCCTCCGGGCTTGAGAGCTTCCGTTGCGGCATAAAGCATTTCTTTCAGCGCTTCCATTTCTTGGTTTACTTCTATTCGAAGTGCCTGAAAAACTTTTGCTAATTCTTTCTTTTCTCTTTCTCTTCCGTAAAGTGGTTTTACAATCTCAATGAATTCCCCTATGGTCTCCACTGGCTTTTGTGCTCTGGCCTTTACAAGTGTGGCAGCCAGTTTACGACTGTTTTTCAACTCTCCGTAAAGATAAAACAAGTCGGCTAGCTTTTCCTCCTCATACGTATTGACAATATCGGCGGCAGTAATGCCTGCACGTTTGTTCATTCGCATGTCCAGTTTTCCGTCAAAGCGGAAAGAAAAACCGCGTTCAGAGTCATCAAAATGGTGAGATGAAACACCTAAATCGGCTAAGATGGCGTCTACTTCTTCTACTCCATAATAGCGAAGGAAATTGTGCAGGTAGCGAAAATTACTTCTGACAAAAGTAAAACGTTGGTCGTTGATAATATTTCTTTCCGCATCGGCATCCTGGTCAAAGCTGAACAGCCGGCTCTTACTGTCCATGTTCCGTAATATTTCTCTGGAATGTCCTCCTCCTCCGAATGTGACGTCCACGTAAGTGCCTCCAGGTTGAAGATGCATGCCTTCAATACTCTCGTGTAATAGTACCGGTATATGATATGTAGACTCTGTTTTCTCCATGCGATTTTCTTGTAAATTCACCTTATTATATATTCAAGCGGTAAAATTAGAAATTTCCATAGAATCACGCATCATGTTTTCTATAGAAAATTTGAATAAGTTATCAACAGGTTACTCTTTCTGTGCAAAACAAGGAAGAAACGTCAAAGATTTGTCTTAATGAAATTAGTTCTGCAATTTTTTTGTCTGTATAAGTGTATTTTTTGTCATAAAATGAGTGTCTTTTCAAAAGATGAGTTACTTTTGCAAAGTAAACTTTTGTAGAATGGGTGAAAATTCAATATTTTTAATTGACATTGACAAAGTATTGAGAGACAAAGCAGGGAAAAAGGCTGACCGCATACCGCGTTTTTTAGTGTCATACTTAAAGCATATTGTGCATCAGGACGAAATTAATGTGTTCCTGAAAAGTGTTGCCGACAAGACCGGTGTGGATTTTCTGGAGGCTTGCATGGAATTCCTTGACATTAAGCTGGAAGTGAAAGGGATAGAGAATCTTCCTTCCGATGGCTTATGCACGTTTGTGTCTAATCATCCTTTAGGAGGACAGGATGGTATCGCCTTAGGCTATATATTGGGCAAGCATTACAATGGTCGCATAAAATACCTTGTAAATGATTTGCTGATGAATCTTCATGGGTTAGCTCCATTGTGTATTCCTATTAATAAGACTGGGTCTCAGTCGCGCGATTTTCCTAAGATGGTAGAGGCTGGATTCCGCTCTGATTCTCATATTATTATGTTTCCGGCTGGCATCTGTTCCAGAAGACAAAAAGGAGTGATAAAAGATTTAGCCTGGAAGAAAACCTTTATCTCTAAAAGTGTGGAAACACAACGGAATGTCATCCCGGTGCATTTCGAAGGAAGAAATTCTGATTTTTTCTACAATCTGGCCAATCTGTGTAAATTTTTAGGGATTAAGTTTAATATAGCCATGCTTTATTTGGCTGATGAAATGTTTAAAAACCGTCATAAGACCTTTAAGGTAACAATTGGCAAACCGATTCCATGGCAGACGTTTGACAAATCACGTTCGGCAACGGAATGGGCGGACTATGTAAGAGAGTTAGTTTATAAACTGTGAAAAGAAAATACGATTTAATCATTGGATTATGGAAGATATAATTGCTCCGATTGACAAGGAAGTTCTAAAATCGGAACTGACGGAAGACAAGCGCTTAAGATTTACAAACAAGAGCAACAACGAGATTTACATTGTTACATGGAAGAATGCGCCTAATGTGTTGAAAGAAATTGGGCGTTTGCGTGAAATTGCATTCCGTGCCGCTGGAGGGGGAACCGGTAAGTCAATGGATCTTGATGAATATGACTTGATGGAAAATCCTTATCAACAATTGATTGTATGGGATCCTGAAGCCGAAGAAATCCTGGGTGGCTACCGTTATCTGTTAGGAGATGAAGTGGAATTTGATGCCGAGGGCAAACCTTTGCTGGCAACAGCTCACATGTTCAATTTCTCCGAGAAATTCCTGAAAGACTATTTGCCTACTACGATAGAATTAGGGCGCTCTTTCGTGACACTTGAATACCAGTCTACTCGAGCAGGCTCAAAAGGACTGTTTGCCTTGGATAATTTGTGGGATGGTCTGGGGGCGTTGACAGTTGTCATGCCGCAGGTAAAATATTTCTTTGGAAAGATGACCATGTATCCCAGCTATAACCGCTTCGGACGTGATATGATTCTTTATTTCCTGAAGAAACATTTCAATGATAAAGATAAGTTGATTACCCCGATGCAGCCTTTGCTGATTGAAACCGATGAAAAGGTACTTGAGAAGCTGTTCTGCTACGATACCTTTAAGGAAGATTATAAGGTGTTGAATACAGAGGTGCGCAAGTTGGGATATAACATTCCCCCTTTGGTGAATGCCTATATGAGCTTGTCGCCGACCATGCGTATGTTCGGTACGGCGATTAATGATGGCTTTGGCGATGTGGAAGAAACCGGTATTTTGATTGCTGTGGATGAGATTCTCGAAGAAAAGCGTGTGCGTCACATCGAATCCTATCTGCGTGAACATCCGGAGGCT
>ERZ780029.31-NODE-31-length-13263-cov-20.176_pt1 | contig 13263 bp, 12 predicted proteins | sample MGYA00511858_ERZ780029 | MGnify/ENA primary metagenome ERZ780029 (study PRJEB29588, sample SAMEA2146472) | human gut metagenome | biome: human gut; feature: human-associated habitat; material: faeces | place: Denmark | collected 2008/2010 ...
TGTTCTATGGTTATAAATACATTTGTAAAAAGCGGCATACCCAATGTCATTCACACTGTCTGGAATGTTGATGCTTGTAAGGAAATTACAGTTAGCAAAAGCATATTTCCCAATGCTTGTTACACTGTCAGGAATGGCATAGTTCGCTTCTTTAGCTCTATACGAAATAATAGTTGTCTTATCTTTGTTAAATAAAACATGGTCTTCATATATGAAGGCTTTTGACTCGTTCTTCAAATCAGCATGGCATCCACAAAAAGGATTAATACCAATAGCAATTACACTGCTTGGAATTGTAATGCTTATGAGAGAATTACAATTGAAGAAAACGCTATTCCCAATACTCGTTACACCATTTGGAATGTTGATGTTTTTAAGAGAATTACAATCGGAGAAAGCGCTATCCCCAATCCATGTTACACCATTTGGAATATTGATGTTTTTAAGAGAATAACAATTAGAGTATTTACAACCGATTATTACTCAATATTTTATAGATAATAAGTCAGAAATATGGTTGTTATTTTTAATTGCACATTCTAAAAGGTGAAGATTTAACGCTTTTATTGATTATTAACTCAAAAAGGACATCAACTTGGGTCGTTTCTTCTCTTTTCCTTGCTATTCGTTTCCGATATTCCACTTTTGTTTTGGTCTATCTCATATGTACTGCAAAGGTATTGATTTTTGTTTGATATTGCTCCTTGCTTGCTCCTTGTCGTAGATTAATTTTCACACAGGAATTTTTGTTCTCTTTCTATAGGGGCTTGAAACAATCCATTTATTGGAAACAATTAAAGACGGAGCTGGTTTGCCCCAGTGCTTTTTAAGAAACAGGGCAATTATTTTATCTCCACAAAGGCTCTTGTTCCCAATTATGAGGAAAGCCTAATAAACGAGTTCTTACTGATGGGTATTTCGATAAAAGCTGCTTGAAATCTGCAACAAAAGTGTTGCCCATAGAAATGGAGTTAAGCCAATACACCACATAGCAGAGTTGCGGATAAAGTGTTTGTTCACGGAACGAGAAATCCGTAATCCATGTGTTTGGCATACGCATAGGCATCATTGGCTTGACAGGAAAGACCCGATTTGACAGTCTTGAATGATGGGCGCAGCAATTACGAAGTACGGGTCTGGGTACGGATTAAAAGGCTAAGTGATTATTTTCAGTCATTTAGCCTTTTTAATTATCTAATTTTTCCCCACATTTTCCCCACAGCTGTCTATTTATATATTTTAGAAACATATTTTTCCGTAAAGTTATGTACCTTTGTCGGCAAATAAAGATATTCTCGTCAAACAAATATAAATAATATAAACATGGAAAAAAACAGAAAAAAACAAATCGTAGTTTTGAGTATAGCTTTAGTTTGCATTTTCATCTTGGTATTTTCATTGTTCCATAAATCAGCGACAAAAGATAGCGCAAATCCTCCTTTAACAAATGTTTTGACTGATAGCATTTCTCAAATTGTCTCAGCTTGTCCTGGCGAAATTGGTGTGGCGGTTATTGTTAATAACAGAGATACGGTTAAGGTCAATAATAAGAGTGTTTATCCTATGATGAGTGTGTTTAAGGTTCATCAGGCATTAGCTCTTTGTAATGACTTTGACAATAAAGGAATTTCACTTGATACCTTAGTAAATATAAATAGGGATAAACTTGACCCAAAGACTTGGAGTCCTATGCTGAAAGATTATTCAGGGCCAGTCATATCATTGACAGTGAGAGATTTGCTGCGTTATACTCTTACTCAGAGTGACAACAATGCAAGCAACCTTATGTTTAAGGATATGGTTAATGTCGCTCAAACAGATAGTTTTATAGCCACACTCATTCCTCGTTCAAGTTTTCAGATAGCTTATACGGAAGAGGAAATGTCGGCTGACCATAACAAGGCTTACTCTAACTATACATCTCCTCTTGGTGCTGCAATGTTGATGAATCGTTTGTTTACTGAAGGTCTTATCGATGATGAGAAACAAAGTTTCATTAAGAATACGTTAAAAGAATGCAAAACAGGTGTAGATAGGATAGCAGCTCCACTTCTTGATAAAGAAGGGGTTGTTATAGCGCATAAGACAGGTTCAGGTTCTGTTAATGAAAATGGTGTTCTTGCAGCTCACAATGATGTTGCCTATATATGTCTGCCTAATAATATCAGTTATACCTTAGCGGTATTTGTTAAGGATTTCAAGGGAAATGAATCACAAGCGTCACAATATGTTGCGCATATATCAGCTGTAGTATATTCTTTATTAATGCAAACTTCAGTAAAATCTTAAACTGCACTTGCTTTGATAATTAATGATAAACAATCTAAAAGCACTCTAATCGTTATCGGAGTGCTTTTAGATTACTAATCAAATTGCTTCTATTATAATTTGAATCCTCTACTTTTTCTTTCTTCCTGTTGCGGCACTCTTGCTCCATATCTAAGCCTGTGCCATTGCTCCCTGAACCAGTCGGCAATCGGCTTCCTGTTTATTGTCAGGTTCAGCCTGCTTTCATCGTCAGGGTCATTTTCCACCCTTAAAATATCATCCTTTATATCAAAGTTCCGCCTGTGTTGCTCGGAATAGATTTTACCGCTACATTTCAGGGCTTCTTTTTTGACTATAAGACTTTCAGTCATTTCTTTAGAGAATCCCAGCATGGCACAAAACTTTTCCATGCGCAGCATTTCCCTGAACATCGGAAACCACCTGAAAGCCTTGTCTATGATTCTGGCGAGCCGTGACAGTTCTTTTTCTTTCATGTCAAGTTCCTGCCTGTGCATTTCTCTGAGATTGTGGATTTGCGTATCATGCTGTTTCTGCATCTGCTGTACTTGGCTCTGCAATTTTTCAATATTGGTGTTCCGTTTTGAAACCTCGTCTTGCAGTTTTTCGTTGGCACGTTCCAGTTCTTTCAGTTTTCCACTCCCGAAAAGAGAAGCAACTCCACTAGTTATGGCTGTCGCTGCCGTGGTGGCTGTCTTCTTTAACTTGTCAGTGCGTATTTCTGATTTCACCTGTTTCAGTTCCTGCTCGGCAAGATTTATCTGTTCTTCTTTGTGCCGTTTGGCTGCATCCATGCGTTGCAGTTCAGCTTTCTGCTTCTCAATGATAAAGTCGTTCCGTTCCAGATGCTCCTTACCAGTGACAGCCTTTGACTGCCCGCGTTCCATCAGCAGGATGTCGGATGCAAGGGTCTGCATCTGCATCATGTCATCGTCATTGAGCTTTCGGCTCTTTCCTGTTTCGTGGTTCATCCAGTCGAAAACGATATGGGCATGATAGTTCGGCTTGAACCATCTGTCCCCGACTTTGAAGCTTTCCCTGTCTTCCGCTTCCGGCTGACCGTTCAGCCAATGCCCTTCATCCTTGTGCAGGAAGATTTGCAGCGGTGTGATTCCCCAGCGTCTTTGACACTCCTCACCGAATTTACGCACGTCTGCCAGTGTGGTGTCCGACCTGACAAGCAGCACTCCTTCACGTATGGGGGAGCATCCCGCAATCTTGACTATTTTACCGTTCTTGCCTTTGCGTTCACGCTCCTTTTCCTGCATGGCACGTCCGGTCTTTTCCTTTACCATCTGTCTGATATTGTCATAATGCATCCGCAAATCCGGACTGCCGAAGTCGGGATTTATCCACTGTTCGTTATCGGTGGATAGTTCAGGAACGACATAGATTCTGGACTCTCCGATGTGGCGCATGTATTCGGCAGTCCTCCTGTTGTGAGCCTCGCTCGATGCGATGTTGCAGGGCTTGATATGTATGCTTGATTTTGTTGCCATAGATACTTGTTTTTTGGTTTGTACTTTATTGTTTGCTTTTCCGCTGTCCGTAAACGCATGGGGTTCTTAGGGGTGCAACCCATAAGCGGAGATTGCAAAGAGAGGGTCACTCTTTGCTCTGGGTTCTCAGGGGAGAAACGCCCTGAGTGGGTCATTAGGGTAAAACCCTAATCCCCTCGGGAGAGCCCACAACTACGTAAGCGGAGCGTGTAGTTATAGTGGGCTATATCAATGGCAAGCCATTGTCTGCAAACTCCAGCCTACGGCTTCCGCTCTCCTCCGTCAGGGAGGTTTTTCATCATCGTTGCCGATTGGAGATGCACCGACCAGCACAAGGTCTAAATCGTCTATCAGTTTTTGCAGGACGGGATTCTTCTCTATCATCCGCTGGAGGATTCTCTCAGCCTCGACCAAGTGGTTGGCTGTACTCATCACCTTGCCCTCCCGTATCTGAAAGATAATCCAATCGGCTATGTCGATATGGGCTTCTTTTTGTTTCGGGGTGGCATTCCTTTCGATGATGTCCGAAACCACCACCTTACAAAAGTACATGCTCTCGGCTCGCTGTTTCCACTCGGCATAAGCATCGGCATCGGGAAAGAGAAGCACGGTTCGCCCTGACAGTACACGGAGTTTCTCTTCTCTCATCTGACTCTTACCACCCGTAGCCAGCCATACATAATCGGGGAAGATAGCAGAACCGATAACGGCACTCTTCTCGGATTCCACCAAGACCACCACCTTGTCGGGATGCGTTTTCAACAAGTGTTCCCCGAAAAGGCATTGGGATAGTTGCCAATCCTCTGCCAACACACGCTGCTTTTTCAATATGCTGTGTATCCAGTTCACTGCCGATGTCTGTCCTCCCTTGATACGGTGTCCGTCTTCGGGATTGTACTGCATCACCTTTCCCGTGCGTACCTTGCCCGTCCTGTCTATCTGCCAAAAGATAACAGAGCCGTCACGGGTAGCCCCCAAACGGTATTCCTCCAACAACCGCTTCAACACCTCTTTCGCCTTGTCGCCATAGTAGGAAGTAAGGAGTGTGAAGAGGAAACGGAAGAAATTGCTACGCTCGCTTTGCGACTTCTCCACATAGTGAGGGGGAATATAGCCGATGGCTGTCGGCTTACTTTGCTGCTTCACTTTCTTCTGCTCTGCTCTTTGCCTGTCAAAAGAGAAATCATTGGTAGTTCTGTGTTCAGGATGCTCTTGAAAATACTCTTTCGGAGTGTAGTGATACCCACAACCGCTTTCGTGGTTACATCTGCCGACCGATGGATGCAACGGCACATTATTTTCGTCCACGTAATAGACGAAAGAATGCCTGTCTCCGCATTTGGGGCAGGTATGCCGTGTTGCCGTTCCTTTATACTTCTGTAATGAATAATTGCCCATAGCTTAGTCCGTTTTTGATGGTTGATTGTCGGCTGTCCCATCCTGTCCCATTGTCCCACACTCTAAGGGTTGGGACAGTGGGACACTTGGGACACCTGCGTTTTTACTCTCTTTGCTGCGCTGGATGATACGGTTTACGGTGGACTTGCCACAATTCACCTGTGAGGCTATCTCCCTGACGGACTTGCCCGATTGGGAGAGTTGCAGAATTTGGCAATCCCTTTGGCTTGATTCATTGTCGCCCAATTTTTTCAAGTGTTCCTTTTCCGTGGAATAGCCCCTGAACACGAACTGCAAGAAAGCATCCACCTTGTCAATCTCGTAAACGATTACATTATCCGCATCATGAGAGAACGTGCCATAGCGCACTTTAAGCTGCTTCACATAGCGAAGCCCTCCGTCTTGGGCACTTTTTCCAATGGTGAACACGCTGTCAAAGAAATTGTAGAGCCGTTTGCTTCCGGCAAGGTCGTTGGATGTGATGGGACAATCCAAAGAGCGTTTGGGCGTATGTGCTAGGACAAGGATAGAGAGCGCATATTTCTTTTTGAGATTGTTCAGCTGAATCATCAGCCGTCCTGCGGCATCGCCTTTCTCCATGGCGCAACACAGGTAGGTAAGATTGTCAATGATGAAAATCTTGCAGTCGGTCTGCACAGCCATCTGTTCAATGCCGCCTATGATAGCTTCCTCAAAGTTGGCATCCAAAAGCTGGTTGCAGTCAATAGACACCCGATAGAGTTTGTCGGGAAAGGTGTAGAGCTCTCCATGCTCGTTGGTATAGCGGAGCTGGAACTGCTTTTCGGACAGTTCAAAGTCCAGATACAGCACATTGTCGGTTCGGGCGATGCGGTCGGCTATCTGCACGGCAAGGATGGACTTGCCCACGTTGGAATCGGCAAACAAGCAGGAGAGTTCCCCCTCGTACCAAAAGCTGTCCCACAGCGCACGGGGCGTAGGCAATAACGATGCTTCAAGAATGGTTTGGTTTGCCGTCTTGATATTCATCATGCCTACACTGTCGGGCATACCGTTATGCGCTTGGGATGCTTTTGTGAGGTCGCCACGTATCAGGTTGATATAGTTCTTATCCTCTTCCATATCATTCACCAGTTACGTGGGTTGGGCTTGCGACGGTGGGAAGAGGATAAGGACTTGTTCAGTTCCTCGTCTGACAACGGAATGGGATTCTTTCGGGCGGTTTCCAGCCACTTGTCCAGTTCGTCACGGTAAAGGCAATAGCGTTTGCCGGGCTTGGTGGCAGGGATTGTCCCTTCTGACAGTTTCATGTAGAGCGTACCCTTAGGGATACCTAAATACTCTGCTGCCTCGTCCACAGACATGGGCACGTGGGTGTCCACCGTTTTGGCATTGTTCACACTGCACTGCTCGGCGAGCAGGCTTTTCAGGCTCATCACTTCGTCTCGAAGCTGAGCGACAACCTCGGGGAGGTCGTTGAAGGTAAGAATTGATTTTTCCATTCGCGTACTCGTCTCTTTTGTAAGACTTGGCGCAAAGGACTGAAATGATATATCCGTGAATATCTCCACGACACGTCATTGCAAAATAATTCCCGAATAATTAAGCCCAGCCATAAATGACGGGTAAAATTACTCGGGAAACGATGTAAAACAGGCGGTTATGAGTTACCGGATGGTTGTCGTTGGTGTCGTGATTATCCTAATTCCGCACATAATCCTCGGGATAGTGGAAATCAAGTTTGCCGTTTTCGGGTTCATCAATGGGAATTTCCGTCTTTAACGGCTCTACCTTGAAATTCTTGATGGTTGATAAGTCTGTATCAGCAAACGATTTCGGGAAAAGGGCTTTGATGAACTTGGCACGGTTATCCCCATTGTAGTATCTCTTGTACAGGAAACGCTCAGAGATATTCCATACGAAGTGACGGAGTGGAATGTTGTTGATGTCTTTGGTAAACGGTCTTTGTATGGGCTTCGGGGTATAAGTGTTAAGATTCATCCATTTGTCCACCTCAGTACAGATGTGGTTCACGGTTTCTTGGTCGGCAATGCGAGGCAGGTAATAATGGCAATACTCCATGACCATGCGGATGCGCTCTTCCTTTTCCCGTTGCTCTCTGCTTGCGTAATTGGCACGGTTCTTTTCGTGAAGATCCGGGGCGATAGTAAGCTCTATCGGTTGTGTTTGGATAAGTGTCTCTTCTTTTGTCGGGGATGATTCGGGTACAGGCTCAGGGACTGATGTAGGTCCAGGCACAGATGTGGCTTCTTCAAGTGTATTTTGTGACAGTTCTTCCTGCACCTCTATGGCTTCGGCAATCGTTTCTTTCTTGCCGAACTTGATTTTGTAGATTTCGTATGTATCAAAGATAAGTGTCTGAAAGGAGAGATAGAGCAACCATCCCAACAGGTTACAGCATACGAATACTATCCACCTGACAAAGTTGTCTTGGTTGAAGCTGTCCGCTATTACCAGCGTGGCAATGGAAGATATTAGGACGATGGCGAAGCCGACAAAGCCCAAGATGATGTATTTGTCCTTGATTGATGATTCCATATTTCGTTGAGAGATTGAATGTTCCTGTATTATTTTGTGCAAAGTTAATGCTATTTTTCCCAATTACTGCCCGTTATTTGCGGTTAGAACGGTCTTTTTCAATGTATTTCACGAAATGTCATCATATCATACTCTGTTTCATACTCTGAGGGGCTTATAAATGGTGGCATCAAGCCAAAAACATAGAGGGGCGATTATAGCCTTGTAGCCATAACCGCCCCTCTGAATACCTGTCAATGTGAGACATTTATGCCTCCTTGCGCTTCAAGGTTATCTTGTCCACCACCTGACACATCTGCTGCGCTGCTATCTTGGAATAGATTTGTGTGGTGGTAATGTTCTTATGTCCGAGATAGGCTTGGATGCCAGCCATGTCCGTTCCCATTTCCACGTGCAGGCTTCCGAAGCTGTGGCGGGTACAGTGAAAGGTGATTTTCTTGGTTATCCCTGCTGCCGTGAGCCACCGTTGGAGTGGTCCTTGCAGCATCTTGTCCTTGAAATCCTCAAAGATAAGTCCCTCGCCCCGTTCTCCCAGCAGTCCATAGGCTTCATCACTGATGGGGTTATGCACTATTTCTTTGGTTTTCTGCATACGGGTGGTAACGAACATCCTGCCGTTGGTGTATGGTTGTATCTGCTGCCACGTGAGCTGTCTGATGTCGCTCTTTCTCAGTCCCGTAAGACAGGCGAAAAGAAAAGCTTTTTTCAAGACCTCCTCCTCACAGGGTGTTTCGGCAAGCCGTATCAGTTCCTCTTGGCTCAAATGCTCCCTGATGGTGGGAATGCACTCGATGCGGTCTAAGAAGCCGTTTGGGTTCTCCTTTATCTTCCTGTCACGGTAAGCGGTGTGCAGCACGGCACGGAAAGTTGACCAATAGCCTGCTGCGGAGTTGATGTGCAGCTTTTGGTTGGTGTGGATGGATTGGGGTGCATCAAGCAGGTATTCCATGAACTTGCGGCACAAATCCACATCCACCTCCTCAAAGGTGCATTTGCCGTTCACGAACCGCTGGAAATGCTTGTATACGTGCTGCCACTTGATATTCTTGCGGTCAGCCAGTCCTTTGAAATAGGCAAGGAAATCGCCCTTCATCTTGGTCTTGTCAAAAAAGCCGTTGTTTTCATTGAAAATGGCTTCGTAGCGCTGGTTGCGCAGGATGACCGCTTTCTTCATCATGCGTGCGTTGAAGTCCCGTTCCTGCTGGTTTGCAGGTTTGGCGAAGATGTAAATTCCTAAGGCTTCACGTGTAATCACTCTCATGGTGACATTGTCACGGTAGCCGGGATAGTAGTCAAGGCATAGTGAATACTGTGTCCCGTTCTTAATCTTGCGCTTACGCAAGGTAACTGTTTTGCATTTACTCATAATAATTATGTTTTAATTGGTTGTATACATTTTGGAGTTGTATCCATGTTTCCGATGGCAAAGGAACAACGTGAAATATCCGTGAATACCTCCACGATACATCATTTTGAAATAATTTTCGATAATCCCGATTTTTCACGGTTATTTGTTCCTTTCAGCCATGACACGCTCCACATCTGAGCGCAAAAGCAGGTTTTTCACACCCACCTTTATCTTTTCGATGTGCTTCACCTTGACGATATGGCAGATGTTGGCTGACGAAAGACCATAGATTTGCTGCACCTGCTCAACGGTATAGTAGCGTTCATCGTTCACAAGGTCAGTTCTGCGGAGTTCGTTCAAATGTGATTTGGAGTAATAGGTACGCCCGTACTCTCTTTTAGTGGGTATCTTATGGCGATAGGTGTAGGCACGGAGTGCGGTCGGCTTCATGCCGAACAGTTCCTCCACCTCCTCGGTCAGTAGCCAGTCGGTAATTTCGCTAATATCAACTGCCACACCGAAAAACTCGTCAATATGCTTCTTGCTGTAATAGTTCTTTCCTGCGATACGGCAGATGGGGATATGGTTACGCTTGGCGGAAGTGTAAAGCCATGACTGCTTTACCTTAAAAAGGGACATCACCTCCTCGCCCGAATAGAAGTCCAACACTTCTTCGCTTTCCTTTTCCCTTTTTTCTCTTTTGGCAGGTAAGGAAGATGAAGATGATTTCCTTGGTGTGGAGGTGTTGCCGGGCAGGATGCGGTGATAGGGATTGCCCTCCAACATCTGCTCGATGTCGGCTCTGCGGATGAATGCCATGCGGTTGCTGATGCGTGAGGCTTTCAGCTTGCCGATGGCTACAAGTTTGTAAATGTACTGTCGGGAACAGCCCATGAGGATGGCTGCTTTGGAAAAGGTGAGATACTCCTGATGCTGTATCTCCATCAAGGGTTGGGCGACTTTGAAGAGGTTGTTCTTCTGCATCACTCTGGCTCGTTTGGCTTCTGCCTGACAAGCCTCACTGCAATATCTTTGCATACCGCTTCGGGTTACAAAGGACTTGCCGCAAAAACTGCATTTTCTGGTTGCTTTCATACCGTTTTATCGTTTAATGGTTCATTTCTTCAATCCTATATCTCTGAAATGGTAAACGGATGTGAACGGAAGTCAACCATTGTCGCTTTTCTACACAGTGTGACTGTTTCCGCATATCGGGGCGGTTATTGTCGCTTGTCGTAAACGGTTGTAAACCCTTGTCAACTGTCTGCACGGTGTGACAAAAAACAAGCCCCGCAAATTCTCCACGTCAGAAATACGTCTCAAAAATATGTGGAAATTTGGGAAGCGACAAATGGCAACCGAAAAGTGTTAAATTTTAGAATATGCTGGTAATTAAAGATTTACACTCGGATATTTCTGATTAGTTTTGGTTGTTCTATGGTTATAAATACACTTATGGAAGTTGGAGCGCAAATAATGTGTGTGATTATTCCTGCTACCGTTGCTGTCAGGTTTGGATTTGCTGTAACAGATTTTGAAGGGAATCCCATACCGGAGAATGAGCTTTCAAGGACTGTGGTTATCATAGACGGTCAGACAAGATATTCCGCAATTCAAGAAATCAGAAAAGAATCTCCCGATATGGAGTTGCAGTTATATGCTTATTTTCCTCTGCACTGGATAGCTTTAGACACGATGTTACAGGCTATCAATTTGAAGGTGTTTACTTGGATGAACAGTGATTTTATGACAGGTGTACTGGGAAATACCAGTATAGACAAAGACACCAAGTCTGCTCTGGAGTATATTCAAATGCTGGAATCAAGGGGATATAACTATACTTCCGCCTGTGAATGGGTAACTCTCACGAAAGGGATTGTCAGAAAGACACCTCTCGTAAAAGCCATGAGTGAAGCAAATCCCAATCTCAGCTATTTATACTCTGAATCTGGAATGGCAATTCATAAGGCTGCACTGGAGAAATTCTCAGGAGCTAATGAGAATGCGTTGAAAAACAAGACCATTCCTGAGCTTGTCATAGAAAAATGGTGTACCGCCTGTAAGGAAATGAGCCAGAAGGATGCAACAAAGTATATCATCTCCTTTATCGAAGGAATTGGAAATGACGACCTGAGAGAAATGGTATCTCCAAGTGAGTATAAACGTGGCTGTGGAAAGAAGAAGGAAGTATTTGTAAAGGAACAGTTTGAACGGTCATACCAAACATTTCAGGAAACTAACCCATTAAAACCAGAACAGAATGAAAAAGACTTATAAACAATGGATTACGGAAGATTATATATTCTGTACTCCTGTAAATCCGAAAGTAGATATGATGATGGTCGGTTCTTATAGATGCAATCTCAAAGTCCATACAAGAGAGGTGATGTTGGAAGCCATATCTGCCGAAGTATTTCTAAGGAGAGGTTACAAGGCTACTGACCCTGACGGTATTTCTGTTACTCTCTTGGATTCTGATTTGCCCAAGAAACTGGTTATCGTTGAGGACTTGAACTTATATCTTGCACTTCAACAGGAAACACTTCTGGAGGATGATAATGTAGTGGTTGAGATTCTGAATGATTTACCGAGAGCTAAGAGGTGGAGTTTCTAATGTCTAATTCAGGATGGGAGTTGTTTATGGCTCTCATCCTTAAAAAAATGACTGATGTATGGGTAAGATTGAATTTAGCAATGGGGTGATGCAGTTTATAAGTTGCAGTATTCCGTTTCCAACCACCAACGGACTTCACATAGTCAGTTCCGGCTGTGGTTCAGGAAAATCAACCATGATTCAGGAAATAATAAAGGAGAAATGGAGTGAAGGGATTCTGGTCGTGGTTGCAACGATTGAAGCTGCGGAGGAACTTGGGAGAAAAACAGAAGAATGGATTGGCGGTGTATCTTCTTTTCATCGTCCTAAGCTCATGGTGTTGCATTCAGATACAAACAGAATAACCGAAATGGAAGATTACAAGGACAGTCCACTTTCTCTGGCTGATTATGATATTTTGGTTATAACTTCTGCCAGAATTATCATAGAGCCTTACGAGCTTTTCATTTCCTATAAGACAGGGAAAAGAGGATTCATGCTGATTGATGAAATGATTAACTATTATCCGCAGCCTTTTGAGATACCACGGGAGATAAGTGATATTGTTACCTTCATTGACAGACACAAGAGCCATAATGGAAAATCAGGTGTGGAATGTGAAGGAGGGTTTTATCAGCATTGTTATCAGGATATAAATCTGATGTGGGCTGCTTATGGAAAAAGTGGTTATAAACTGTTCCGTACCAAGAATGAGCTTGCAAGATATAAGACTGAATATATCTTTCACCATATCCTAAAGAATGGTCTTGTTCCTATTCGTGGAAGGGTGAATGATTTTGCTGATGGATTATGCTGTATATTGTTTGACGGTACTGCTGACAACATATTCAAGGAAACAGACCAAAGGCTTCTCAGTATTAAAGGTTTCCGTTATTCAAGTGATATAGAGTTTATCCAGTTTGACATACCGTTCAAGAGGAAAAATAATGAGGATTGGAACAAGAATGCGTTTATGGCTGTTGGAAAAGGAGTTATTGATATGCTGAAAGGAGTTTGCAATACAGGAAAGAGCCTTATCGTAACGTGGAAGTCTTTGGATATATTCAAAGGAGTAATGAATGAAGGAGTTGCTGATACTTATGAGCTTGCCGGAGATAAGGTACAGTATAATTTCCCTAAACTATTGGAAGAATGTCTGAGGGAAGCAGGAATAAGCCCGGACAGTTTCTCAATCATTTACAGGGGGAGCGGTCTTGACAGGGGTTCAAATGAGTACAGAGATTACAGTAATATTGTTTTCTTGGGTGAATGGCATATTCCTGATAATATTGTAGGAGATATAAACAGGATGTTCGGTTGTCGTTGCAGCTTCAAGGATTACATGAAGTCATTGTTAATCCAGACTATATGCAGAATCCGGATAAGGAAGCATAAAGAACTTCCGATTAAGGTTTATTTCTCTTCTGATATTGACTATAATCTCATGGAAGAAGTTCAGGAGTATTTCATTAAAAACTCACCTCTTAATTGCAAAATAAGTGGTGTAATGAAGCCATGTAAGAGATATAGCAAGCCTGAAAAGAATTGTATTATGGATATGATAAGTCTTTATTTCTATGACCCCAAGATAAGGGATAGTA
>ERZ780029.37-NODE-37-length-12411-cov-5.10068_pt1 | contig 12411 bp, 5 predicted proteins | sample MGYA00511858_ERZ780029 | MGnify/ENA primary metagenome ERZ780029 (study PRJEB29588, sample SAMEA2146472) | human gut metagenome | biome: human gut; feature: human-associated habitat; material: faeces | place: Denmark | collected 2008/2010 ...
TGGAGCGGCTGCGCAGTGAGATCAGCAAGCGTGGCATTGTGGACGTGTTACGTAAAGGTGTTAAGCACAAAGCAACTACCTTTTTCCTCTATTCGCCGTTGCCATCCGAGCTCAGCGTGACCGCCCAGGCAGAATATCGCAAAAATAAGTTTTGCGTGATACGTCAGCTCCACTATAGCTTGCAGGATACTCGGCTTGCCGTTGATGTGGTTATCTTCATTAATGGTCTGCCTATTATTACGATGGAGCTCAAGAACAATGCAACATGCCAGGATACAACGCATGCTGTAGCGCAGTATCGAACAGACCGAGATCCAAAGGATCTACTCTTCATGCCTAAGCGTTGTGCAGTTCATTTCGCTGTTGACGATGAGACCATAGAGATGTGCACGTGGCTTTGTGGTAAGTCATCTTGGTTCATGCCATTCAATAAGGGCGTGAACGATGGAGCCGGCAATCCTGTAAATCCAAACGGATTGAAGACTTCCTATCTTTGGGAGGAGATTCTCTCAAAGAGACGGCTCAGCGATATCCTCGAGCATTATGCTTACGTGAAGACAGAGGTAGACGAGGAGACGAAGAAGAAAAAAGAAACAATGATATGGCCCCGCTGGCATCAGTTGGAGGCTGTGCGCATGATGCTTGCCGATACCTCTACGCATGAAGTGGGGCAACGCTACCTTATCCAGCACAGTGCAGGATCAGGAAAGAGTAATTCCATTACTTGGCTTGCCTATCAGCTCGTTGAGATGAAAGAAAACGGAAAAGACAAGTTTGATAGCGTAGTTATCGTTACCGACCGCGTGAATCTCGACAAGCAGCTACGCGACAACGTAAAGGCTTTCTCACACTTACAGAATATTGTGGATTGGGCAAACACATCCAAAGAGCTTGCCACTTGTCTGGATAGTGGTAAGAAGATCATTCTTACCACGGTACACAAATTCTCTTTTATCCTTGGCGCTGTAGGCAGTGAACTGGCTAAGAAACATTTCGCTGTCATCATAGATGAGGCTCACTCCAGTCAAAGTGGCAAGATGAGCGGAAAAGAGAACCAGGTACTTAGTGGCAATGGAGTATCAGCTGAAGATGAAGATGAGGATAAGGTGAACGAGCTTGTAGACAGCTACATGAAAGGACGCCTTATGGCTCCCAATGCCAACTTCTATGCTTTCACAGCTACTCCGAAGAACAAAACGTTGGAGGTATTCGGTATGCCATATCCCAAGGAGAATGGAGAAATCGGCCATCGTCCCTTCCATGTCTATTCAATGAAGCAAGCCATTGATGAAGGCTTTATCCTTGATGTGTTGAAGAACTACACAACATACCGTAGTTATTACCGCATCAAGAAATCTATTGAAGACGATCCCGAATTTGACCGTGAACAGGCCATGAAGAAACTCCACTATTATGTGGAAAGTCAGCCAGAGACCGTGAAAGAGAAGGCTAAAGTCATGGTAGAGCATTTCCATACTTCTGTCGCACAGAAGATTGGTGGAGAGGCACGCTGCATGATCTGCACTACCGGTATCGAGAGAGCGATAGACTACTTCTTTGAAGTCAACAAATTGCTGAAGGAACGCAACAGCCAATATAAGGCTATTGTGGCGTTCAGTGGCGAGTTCGACTATCATGGAAAGAAGGTGGATGAGGCTCAGCTTAATGGCTTCCCTTCTGCAAAAATTGAGAAGGAGTTCCGTAAGGGCATGTATCGTTTCCTCATCGTCGCCGACAAGTTCCAGACTGGCTATGACGAGCCGTTGTTGCATACAATGTATGTGGACAAGCCTTTGCATGGTTTGCAGGCTGTACAGACATTGTCACGTTTGAACCGTACAATGCCTGGCAAGCATGAAACCAGTGTAATCGACTTTGTCAATACGACAGAGGACATCGAAGATGCTTTCCAGCCTTACTACAAGACGACATTGCTTAGTAAGGAAACCGACCCCAATAAGCTCAACGACCTCCTGGCAACGATCGAGGAGTATGATATCTACACAGATGAAGAACTTGATACTTTCATCAAAAAGTACTGGAGCAATACACCTCGTACGGAGATAGATCCTCTTCTTGATACAATGGCAGCACGTTTCAACGCACTTAGTGATGACGACAAGGTAAAATGTAAGAGCGCCATCAAGGCTTACATCCGTACCTATGAGTTCCTTTCAACCATATTGGTTGACAATAGTAGCGAGTGGGAGAAGAAAGACGAACTTCTATCACTATTGGTACATAAGTTGCCATCCTTGGGTATGGATGACCTTACCAAGGGACTGCTTGACAGTGTTGACTTTGACCGTTATCGCCAGGAGAAAATCGAAGAGAAAGACATACAATTGCGTAATCAGGATGCAGAAGTTAATCCCGTTCCAACAAGTATTTCCGGCCAGGCAGCAGAGCCTGATATGCAGCATCTTTCTACCATTGAGAGCGAGTTCAACGAACTGTTCGGAAATATAGACTGGACGGACGAGGATATAGTACGTACCCAATTGGAGAAGGTTGTAACGAATGTAGCTGGCGATGATACCGTTATCAACTCCATGCTCAACAGTGATGAGCAAACAGCTGCACAGGATAGTAACGACTCCGTGCAAAGTAACATGGCAGTTGTAGGCGCGGCAAGCAGTGAATTGATGACAAACTATTGGCGCAACCAGAATTTTCGTGACAAGGTGAACCAATATGTTTTTGATCGAGTGCGTAGTTTGGTCAACCCTCCGTATGACGAAGTTGCCCTGAAAGAAAAGATCAACGAAGGGTTCCGTAAGGACTTTGCTGACTTATGTGATGGCGAGCATTATCCGACTTTCTCTGATGTTCTTGATCTGTTCTTCAGAGTTGTCAATATAGATACTATCCCAGACCTACAAGGATTGCGCTCTATCCTTCGTCGTACGCTCAACTGCCTGTATCGGGCACAGCATCGTGAAGAGGACTATCGTACATGGTATGCTGACTTGGTAAGCCGGTTTGAAGCCTTCTTGAAGAAGATTTACTGGCTAGAACATGGTGAACGTATGCCGCTCAATGCCGAAGGGAGAGAGCCTGCATTGCGAGAGACAATCAGCCACTTCCCAAAGATAGAGTCTCTTTATGGAACACCTAATCCTAAGTTCGAACAGTTCAAGAAGTACTATCATATACTTTACAACTGGCGTAACAACGAGAACCATCGTGCTGTAGAGATCTCCGCCGACCTACTCCCAACGGGTCTCCATGCCGTTGTTGCTATGTATCTCTTCGCAGTAATGGTGACTGGAGATAGTGTAAAAGGAAAAGTATAAAAGATTAATATCACGATATGGATTTTATCAGAAGTAAAGTTTTGGATATAGAAGTGCCTAAGGCTAACCCTTTTGAGAACGATGCTCTCAAAAGAGAGCCATTCGCACAGATGATGACACACATTGTCGATATGTACGGAGGAAATGGCTGTGTGCTGTCTTTCAATGGCGAATGGGGTACCGGGAAAACTACGTTCATACGAATGTGGAAGCAAAAACTTGAAAATGAGCATTACCGTACAGTTTACTTTAATGCATGGAAGTATGACTACACAGATGATCCGTTGATCGCCATTATTTCAGAGTTGAAAGCCATCAGTAAGGACGAGAAAATCTTTAAATCTATAGCGGCATGCGCAGGCAGGATAAGCTGGGGCATATTGACAGCTGTTACTAAAGGGATTATCGTAAACAAGTTGGGTATTCAAACTGATGATATTGCTGAAGCCATCACTAAAACCGTAGATACGATTGGACAGGATCAGATAAAGGCTTTTGAGGACCAGAAACAGACCTTGGATGATTTCAAGAAACATCTGCAAAAATTCGTGACTCAGGATGAAAACGATAAAGATGAGAGTTCTAACATAGATGGCTGTAAACCTGTAGTCTTCTTCATCGATGAGTTAGACCGGTGTAATCCTACCTATGCTGTTAGAACCTTGGAAATCGTAAAGCATCTCTTTGATGTGCCCAATATCGTATTTGTGTTGAGTATCAATAAGCAGCAACTATCCTATGCTATTAAAGGATATTATGGATCCTCCAATATGGATGCTATGGGCTATCTCAAACGTTTCATCGATATCGAGATAGATCTACCAGAATGCGAGATGGGTGAGTTTTGTAATTACCTCTATGACTACTACGGCTTCAGGGACTTCTTTGAAAGTACTGAACGCAAGCAATATTTCCAACATAATGGTGAGACAAGATCCTTTGTAGATGCTGCAAGTAAACTGTCTGGGCATAAACATCTGAGTCTTCGTTCTGTTGAGAAGATTTTTGCTCAATGTAGACTGAGCCTTACCGACTTCAAGTCTAATACCTATGTTGTTCCAGATGTATTTTTCTATCTATGCCTTCTTCGATCGACTAATCCTGAGATGTATGAGAAGATAAGAAAGCGCGCTTATACCAATCAAGAATTGATGACTGCTATCGAGAGGGATATTCCTAATAGCCTTCTTTCACAGCGTGAAGAAGATAACAACAATTACTCAGGTGATGCCAGATTCATAAATTTTATGATTGCGGGGCTTCTCTATCTCTACGTTTTCTTTGATGGTTGGAAAGGGGGCGAACTTCCATGGAAAAGGAATAGTGAAAAGGACAATCAATCCATTGAAATGACTCTTGATTGCAAAGTATGTGATGTAAAGGGCGTGAACGAGGCTTTATCGTGGTATGTTCATCGGCATCTTAATATAGGACTTAAGTCTATCCTTAACAGGATAGAACTTTTGAGAACTATCGATTTCAATAGATAGAATCGGCAAATTTAAGAAATCTATAAAAAAGACAGCCACTTCCCATTGATAGATAAATTAATTTTGCTAACTTTACATCATGAAAGGTTTCAGATGACAGCAGCAAGCCAACATTGCTGTCTGTTCGTGGTCTGGAATCCAAAGTAAATAAACAATCAAATAAGAACCAATATGTCAGAAGAGAATGATAATACTCAGACTCGGCAAATTAATCTGCTTGATCTGCTTGCTATACCAGAGCTCTGTGGCAGGAACTTCTTCATTCCTGACTACCAACGAGGCTACCGGTGGGGGCAGCGTCAGGTTTGTCAACTGATGGATGACTTGGCTGAATTCTTTGGGAATAACGGAAAAGGTAAGTTCTATTGCCTCCAACCTATCGTTGTAAAGAAGATGTCTACTGAGGATGTCAAGAGATATGATCTACAATCCGATACCGATGAGAATACCTGGTATGAGGTTATTGATGGTCAACAACGACTAACAACTATACGCATCATCTTTGCGTTAGCGCACGTCATTGTCAATTTCAGCGAAGAGCGCTTCAATATCACTTATCAGACAAGACCTCAGCTTGGAGGTATCTTTGACCAATTTACGATGGATACACACTCGGCACCATACAAGATTCATGTGCCGAACGAAAATAACCTGGATATCGACTCTTGGCATATCCTGCAGGCTGCCAACTATATGATGGACTGGCTCGCTGAAATATCGAAGAAAGAAGGCACTACTAATGCCGGTATCAGATATTTTCAGGGGGAGTTCTATAGTAATTTCATGCAGGCCAAAGGTCAAGCTGATAAGAAGTCAGTACAAGTAATCTGGTATGAGTTGCGTGATGGGAGTGACCCTAACGAAACCTTCAAACGTCTTAATGACAAAAAGGTGTCCCTCAACAATGCTGAACTTATTCGGTCTTTGTTCTTGTCTGATTCCGCTAAATACGAATATGACGAGGCGATGATCAAGAAGTATCCTGAGAAGTTGAGAGAACTTGTTCTTGAAAGCGAGCAGAATCGCAAGCAAGCTCATATCATAGAGGAATGGGATGCTATTGAGAAACAGTTACGTCAGCCAGAGTTCTGGTCTTTTATAACTCAAGATGGCAAGACCGAAGGATACAGCAGCAGAATAGAATATCTCTTTGACCTTATTTCTAAGAAGAAGGCCGAAGAGCGTGATGAACTGTATACTTTCCTTACATTCTCCAGAATGTTAAGAAACGGTCGTGATGACGAGGGTAAACCAATCACTGGGTTATGGGATTTGTGGCAGAGAGTGGAAAGTTATTTCTCTATGCTACTCGCATGGTTCTCGGATCCCACAAATGGCTATGAGTACTATCACAAGATCGGTTTTCTCATCACGGAGCAAGGGCGCGAAGTGCTTATCAATTTACTCGATGAAGCCCGGAACGCTTATAAACCTGACTTTGCCAAGAGTCTCAACTGGCAAATTAAGAATGATATCACAGAGGGTCACCCAGACGATGATATCTTTGCTTACAGTTATGATGATTCCACAAGTAAAAGACGTCTTTGGAAGGTTCTCTTCTACTATAATGTAGAGTCCACGCGTTCGAACAATAAGAGTAAGTTCCCCTTCAACTTGTTTAAGAAGAACAACTGGACTCTGGAACATATCCATGCCCAAAACTCAGAACGTATTGATCGCGATGATAAGAATAAGTGGATCGAGTGGTATGATGAGAATATCAAAGCACTTGATCATCTAAAACTTCGATTCACTGGTAACTCGGAGTTTGACCCATCTGAGTTGATATATTCTCTCCAAGATGCTCGTAATAAAGTGAATAGTAAGAATTTTGTGTTCAACGACTTCACGAAGAGCTTTGACAGCGTGAATGCCTATTACGATAAGATGGCAAAAGATGACGGGGGAACGCCTGAGATCCACACTATCTCGAACATGGCGTTGCTGAGTGGATCTATCAATACTGCCATAGGTAATTCGGCATTTGAGGTTAAGCGGCAACTTATTCTTTCCTTGGATGCTGCTGGAGAATATATTCCCTATTGTACTCGACAGGTGTTCTTGAAATACTTCAATAGAGAGAAACCAAACTTCAGCGTACAACAAACATTCTACTGGAGCGAAGAAGATCGTAAAACTTATCTTGCTGATTTGGAGAGAGTGCTGAAAGACGTACTTCAGGCTAAAGACCCCAATGAAGAAGATCTAAAGAAAGAGAGCAATGAATAACATAGGAAAACTAGTAACGTTCCCGCAGCTTTTTAAGGAAGAAGCTGATGTCGTTATACCAAAGGTTCAACGCGATTACGCGTATGGTCGTGAGGAGAAAAGGGTACAGGAAATCCTAACAGGGCTTCTTGGTAGTATACTGGATGCAGTGAACAATAACAATGAAGTTATCCTAGACTTCATCTATGGCGGTGCACATTATAAAGAGGACGAGGTAACAGCAGGATTAATACCTCTTGATGGTCAACAGCGCTTGACTACCTTGTTCTTGCTGTATTTCTATGCTTCGTTGCTCGATGGCGTGAACATATCATTTGAAGAAGTTAACTTCCTTAGCAATTTCAGATATGACACACGTCAGTCTGCCAATGAGTTTTGTAAACACCTCGTGACAGATATCCGACAAGATATCTTACAGAGATATGACAAGGAACATGGATCTATCAAGAAACTCATAACGGATCATCCGCTTTACTTGATGAACTATGACAACGACCCTACTATTGTATCCATGCTTAATGTGCTTGTCGTTATTGAGAATATGTGTCGTGAGAAAGGATTGCTTCACCTTGAGCCAAGTCTTTGGAGGAGACTAATAGACAGAGACAACATCAAGTTCTATACATTATCCCTCAATGACTTCGGTCTTACAGATGACTTGTACATCAAGATGAATTCACGAGGCAAACGTCTTACGCCTTTTGAAATTTTCAAGGCGGACGTTATGGCTGCCATTAAGGTTATTGATGACAGGGAACCAGATGAAAGCCAGAAACAAAAGAACGTGTTCTCGAATAAGATGGATTCTAAATGGATAGATATAGTCTGGAATTCCACCGACAAGCATATTGACGAAGATCATAAGGCTAGCGATGTTACGGAGGAAGCTGACTCTCGTTATTCATGGCTCTTCAAGAATATCTTCTGGTTAGAATATTGCCTAGAGGGAAAGGACACTAAAACCTATAAGAGTATCGAAGAGGTTAGTTCCAAAAAATCTGATTATATAAAAGAGATACTCTCCAGCAAAGAAGAGGTCCTTCAGGTAGAGGACATCTTTGATGTCCTTTATGACCTATCAAAAGGGCAAGGGCTTACGACGATTTGGAACAGCTACTTCTATTCAAGTGATGCAGTAGTTGGTACCTCTGATAAAATACGACTCTTTGGACGTCAGCGTTTTAATTCCGTATTTGAGGCTGCTATGCAGACAAATCTCAGTGTCCCCCAAACTGTATACTTCTATGCTGTTTATCTTCTTGCAAAAACTGACTACAGCCAGGAAGAGAAATTCAATTGCATGCGTATAGTACGAAATCTCATGGCAACTAATACTCGTTTGGAGGACGCGCGTACTGATAAGTTACCAGGCTTCCTCAAAGAGGTGAAATATGTCATTGATCATAGAGGTATAGATCAGTGGGTAGGCAGAGACAAACCGCTTAAGACAGAAAGCGGTGAACATAAGCTTGCTTTTGGTCAGAATGGATGGAATGAAGAGTTCATCAAGCAGCACCGGTTATCAGATGATGTATATGCAAAAGTCCTCAAATATGAGAATCATGATTTGCTTCGTGCTTCTATCATGCTGTTTATGGAATATTGTAGTCCAAATAGTGGCATGGACACAGATCCTGATCGGCTGGATATAGACGAAGAGCATCTACTTACTATTCTTGACAAGTTCGAGAAAGTATTTGAAGACAACTATGCAGATGCTACAACGGGCTATTTCGATAAATTACGTTCTAACTTGATGGATCGTGAGTTAGAGTATATGCAATGGGATGCCAATATGGATGGAAATAATGATGGGACGTACATTGGGCGTTACTTCATCTCTGTACCATGGCTTCGAAACTACAGACAATTCTTCATTCGATACGATAATCGAAGAAATCAGGATTCATTACTGAAAATCTTGGAAGGGCTTCCTTTGCCGAATGCATTGAAGGAGCCGGAAGAGAAAAGTAAGGAATTCAGCAATGAGGATTGGAAGTATTATCTTGCTAAATATCCTTCCGAGTCTAACTATAGAGATTCACGATATGGTAGAGGACTTTGGGAAGATCGTGCCAATCGCCCGTTAGAACTCATTCTTCTGAATAGTTCTCAGCATGGTAAGTACAATCTTGAATGGATGATGATGAACCTAACGTTGTTCAACATGTTGGGCGATAGAGAGAAATTCATTCTTGATCCTCATGGTTGCAGTCCGGTAGTTATCTTAGCCAACAGTTCGTCCATTGATTTCAAGCAGGGCGGATGGATAGTAAAAACTTATCTTAACCTGCCCAGTCTTGTCTCTACGATAGAAGACATAAAGTATGAACAGATTGAGAATGAAGATAATTCCTACAAGATATCATTCATATCAAGTGTTCATGATAGGGATTATATCGAACTTGGTGTAGAGTTGGCGAATATCATGGCTTCCCAACAAATTCAACCGACTAAGGCTGACGATGTGACGAAGGAAGATAATAGACAAGCTAAATCGTAAAAAAATAAGGGCGCAGTAGTTGAATATCTTTTGATACAGACGAGAGCTGCGCCTTTATCCTTTTGCGGACAAGGACGATGAAGCAGTTATAGGCAATGTATGAGCTGGGAGGTACAAGAATTTATTCTGCCAGCATAGTCGTTCCAGGTATCTTCGACATCATGAATGAAGCCGAAGGGAAGAAACGTTAAAATAGATACTATACTTTATCAATACGTATGAACATAACAGATACAATCAATAAAGCGCTATTAAAAATAGGTTATGAAACCATTGAAGGTGGAAGATTCACTTTCAGTGAATGGGCTCGTGACATGAAAGAGGCTTTTCAGATTAACCTTCAGGGCTTCTTACGGCTTTCTGATGCAGAAATAGACCCTCTGCTTGTAGAGTTATGGCACACCGATTACAAGAAGGATGAAGACTGCAAACCTCTTAAAGATTGGGCAGAGAGTATTCAGAAAAATACAGAGATCTATCAGGAAGGTATGGCTAAGTTGGATCGTCTGTTCAAGTTGATCAAGAAGTATCATTCTAGTAAATTCTTCAAGGAGCTTCTGCAATTTTCAGCAAAATTCAAGGAATTGTCACCGTACAATCTCATGTTGGTGAAAACACAGATGCCTTCTGCACGATACGTTTTGACTGCACCTCAGTGGAAAGCAAAATATGATCGGAAGCCAAAAGAAGAAGCACGTCCACTTATCATATTGAGGAAATATGGTCCGATATCTTTTGTCTTTGAGATTGGTGATACTGAGCCCTATGGCCACTATGTAGGAAATCTATTCGGCGATGATATTCAGATGATCTTAAATCAACTGGCTAGCCCATATGCTGTTACGGGTGGAAAGGTTGATGACCGCGACTATGAGAGACTAATGCGACGCCTAGTCTACAATGGTATCAAAAAGGAGAAATTCCGTGTAGCTGCAAGCTATGGAGCTATGATACGAAGGTCTGTTGATACCGTGGATGTAATGATTCCTTCTAACAATAAATTGGAGAAGGTTTCAGTTAAAACCTACTATAAGATTTTTGTCAATGAGAGAGCAGACAAAAGTGAAGAATTTGCTTCTGTCTGCCATGAGCTTGGACACCTGTTCTGTCATCATCTTTCTCCATTCAATAGTGAAGCATGGAAATTAAGAGTTATTTCTCATGATGAAGAGGAATTCGAAGCAGAATGTGTATCTTATATTGTCTGCGACCGCCATGGTGTCGAAAATCGTTCATGGACTTACCTATCGAATTTTCTTGATCAGAACGATGAAGTACCGAACATTAGCTTTGATCGTGTCTTCCGTGCAGCAGACGCAATAGAAGCTATGCTTAGCGACCAAGAAGAGGAACCGACAAAAGGCCTCCTATATCGATTCGATAAGGAGTACAAAAAGAAAATTGATGCTATCTTATAGTGAGCGCGAATCATTGTTGGTAAAGACTATTTCATTTAATACCTAAGACAATGAAAATAAATAAATTTAATAACGATTTATTAGGTCGGGACCTTCTTACTGATAATTATCGTATTCCTCATTACATGAAGAATCTTAGAGACTATATTAAGCAAGTTAAGGACGAGAATTTTCTTGATGAAAACAGAGTAAAAGCTGACACTGTAATAAAGTCTTTCGAAGCAGGACTTCTTCTTCAAATCAAGTTAGGATGTCTGCAACATGCCTTTGAACTGGCTAAGAATGCATATATAAATCATCAACGCACCATATTTATTGCATTAAAAGACAAATACTTTAAGCGATATTTGATTAAGGAAAGTAAAGCTATTGATATTTTTATAGACGCTTGCCGATTAGAACAAGCCATAATTAGCAGTTTTACTAGTCACGATGATGGCAATCTTTTCTTTGCAAGTATAAATCACAAAGAGAATGAAATAGACAAGTCTTCCATCTTTTACAACGGAAGAACCTTTACTATTTTAAGAGTCCATCTGATAGAAGGCTTCCAATTTGATGATTTGAATTATCCAGAAAGGTCTGAAAAATTGTTTTTCTTGGCAGATCAGGATCTTGATGATGCTATAAATTCATGTGCAACTAAGACCGATATTGAAGATAAACTAAAGGAGTTCTTCGATTGGCATGTTATGGAGGGTGTATCATTTTCAGATTATACTGATGTGAAAAAAGATATGATAATCTCAGAAATTAAGAAAAATAGTTTATATTCATTAGATCAATGAGATAGAATGAACGAATGGAGATAGAGCACTACCGTAAATAACGCGGGGGGCGAGTTACTGCAAACGTTGCATAACTCATCTTCTCCACTTCGCCCTCTGACTCTGCTCGTCATCGATCTCACTGACATTCATACCTTGACCGATTTCTGATTCACGGTTAGTATCATGGGAACCACCTGCATTGACAAGTGGATTGTTGACTCGGGTGGTACTTTTAGAATTATGGAGGGCTTGCGTGGTGGGGATAGTTGCACCATCGACATCAATAGTCTTCCCTTGTGAGGTTAGGTAATTCCGACGGAGCTGCTCGCACACGGAATCTTTGAGCGTGATCGTTTCACCGTTCCATGAAACGGTACCTTGATGGATGCGGGTACCAAATTGGCGATAGAGAATGCGGTTGATGTCGACGGTCGTAAGATTAGGGGCGTCTGCTAGAAGCGTATCGATGGTTTGTTCTATCTTGGCAAAGCGGGTGGCTACGTCTTCAAACTGCTGCAGCTCACGAATGCTGATGAACTCACCCCCCTTGAAGACGGTCTTGTTCTTGTGGTCAACAATGGCATAACCGTATGGGCTGTCTTTCTTGCCGAAGAACACCAGGCTGATGCCGAACTTCTTCTTCATTGCTGCTGCCAGCTCTTCCTTGTTGGCTGACAAATCACGATATTTCTTGAGGATAGCTCT
>ERZ780029.65-NODE-65-length-10708-cov-2.93354_pt1 | contig 10708 bp, 6 predicted proteins | sample MGYA00511858_ERZ780029 | MGnify/ENA primary metagenome ERZ780029 (study PRJEB29588, sample SAMEA2146472) | human gut metagenome | biome: human gut; feature: human-associated habitat; material: faeces | place: Denmark | collected 2008/2010 ...
TAGATGTTTGTGGTATTTATAGAAACATGCCCTAGCCATGAACGAATTGTATTAATATCTACACCAGATTCCAACAAATGAGTTGCCGTTGAGTGTCTTATTGTATGTGGACTGACATTCTTTTTAGCTATGCTAGGCATTAATTCAGCCGCTTTTGCTGCATATTGCTGAAAACGGTTGATATCCGTTCACCCAAAACGGTGATATCCGTTCACTTTTCATACTCTTTACCTATGGCGATGCAAATTTATTGATTTTCGTCTGTAACGTTGCAGTTTTGATGTCTTTTTTGACGTAAACTGCTGCCTTGTAGCTCGAAGCGCACACTTGTGTGTACCAGCCTGTCTAATATTGCATCAGCTGCAGTCGTGTTGCCTTTCATCACATCGTACCAGTTAGCAACCGGCAGTTGTGATATGATGATCGTAGCTTTTTGTCCATGGCGGTCTTCTATAATCTCCATAAAGTCAAGCAACTGTTGTCCGTCAAGAACTTTCATTCCGAAGTCGTCCAGTATAAGCAGGTCAGTCTGTGCCAGCTTGGCGAAGAAACGATGCAGAGTACTGGATATGCGGGCAAGGCTTATTTCCTCGAAGAGCCTGTACAGGTTATAATAAGCAACTTTATATCCGTTCATGCAGGCCTGATGACCAAACGCTGTACCCAACCAGCTTTTACCTGTACCGGAAGCTCCCGTAATAAGTATGGACACCCCGTTTTTCACATAGTCACAAGTGGCAAGATTAAGCACTTTCTGCTTGTCTACGCCACGCTTGCTGTCATAGATAACTTCACTTATGGAAGCGTGATAACGGAAGTGTGCTTTTTTTATCAGACGGGCATTCCGGCTTTGATTCCGGTTATCCAGTTCAGCCTGTATAAGCAGTTGCAGGCCGTCCTTCAAGGAGAGCGACTCTGCCTGTCGCGTCTCCTGCATCGTAGCCCAGTAATGTGCCATTCCGGGCATCTTAAGGTTTCTTAGAGCATTGATAATTTCATCCATCGTTATTGGTTTTGAGTGTTAGAAGTCTGTCATTTGAACTGTGATTTCCCACGGATATTACAGTGTTGCGGAGGAGCAAAGGAAGATGTAGGCTGCCCCACACCGGCACACTTGCTTTCCACCAGTGAGCGTATAAAGTGGTAACTGCATCTGTCTACGTTCAGGGCTGTCTCGCAGGCTTTCTGGAAAACGGCCGGATCACTGCTCCTTTGCAGGTTTAGAAGCCCCTCGCAGGTCTTGTAATGAGTCTCCGGAGGCATTGTGGAAGAATAAAATATGCGGCGGATTACATCTCCAAGTATGCCGGATGCACGCTCGGCACGCTCTATGTATGATTTTGCACTCATCCCTCTGTATTCCCGGGAGTTGCTTGCAAGATGCTCCTTTACAATAGTATACTTTCCCCTGTTGTAATCACGTATGTGAGTGGCTACAAGTTCACCGTCCACATATACTTTTACCAGTGTGCGTGTATATGCAACATGTGCAGTTTTGGATATATACTGATACGGCACTGTATAATAGTGCTGGTCACGTCCGAGATAGATACAGCAGTTGGTTGACACCTTCAAATCGGTATATGACACAATCTCAAAATCCCTGTCAGGCAGCGGCATAAGATTAGGCCTGTCTACGGCAAGGAACCGTTCCTCACGCGTGTAAGGATGCTTCTGCATGCGTTTCTGGTTGTGCGCTTTCATTTTGAGCGAGGCTGCCCGGTTAAGCTCTTCCAGTGAATGGAAGGTTTCATTGCGGAGTTCGGCAAACACACGCATATAGACAAGCCTCACGGTCCCTTCCACGTTGCTTTTATCTTTTGGGTGTGCGGGACGTGCCGGTATGATGACCGTGCCATAATGATTGGCCATATCCTCCATTACACGGTTAAGCGAAGGCTCATATCTGTCTGTCTTGACAACGGCAGCTTTAAGGTTGTCAGGGACAAGCATCTTTGGTACGCCGCCAAGATGTTTCAGGCACTGTGTTATGGCATATACAAAGTCTTCCGTGCGTTGTGAACGTACGAAGAGGATATAACCGTAGTCGCTTGCAGGCAGAGTGGCTACGAAAGCCTGGCACTGGACGACCTCACCGGTTTCCATATCAACGTATCCCATGGTATCACCGGCAAAATCGAGGAAAAGCTTTTCACCGCCAGTACGCATGTCAGCAAGTATGGTAGATGGCGATTCCTTTCCGGCCTCTGTGTGCTGATTGTAATGAAAACGGAACTGTGTCAGGCTGTAGTGGTCATCCGGATGCTCATTACGGTATTCCTCCCAAAGCAGCTTCAGCGTGACATGCTTGCGCTTCATCTCCTCCTGAAGATATGGAAGAAGGGCTTTGAATGTTTCAAAACGCTTGTCGCTATATGCAGGATTGCCGCCCTTGAGACGGTGCTCAAGAATGGGATCATCCAACCTGATAAGTTCATCAAGGCTCAGGCTGTCAGCGTTGACCTTGTTCATGTAGTTGTTCACTGTCTCCTTGTTCATGCCGATTATATCGGCAGCCTTGCGGTTGGAGATTCCGCTCTTCTTTAGTAGAAGAAGTTGTTTGATCTGGCTCATATTCTTACTTTTTCCTGCCATAGTCGTATTGTATGAAGATTATATTCTGCATACAAGATACGGGAAAGAGTGGAAAGTGAACGGACATGCCCCGTTTTTTATGCAGGCATCGTCGTTTCTATGAGAAAGTGAACGGATATGCTCCGTTTTCCGAATGTAAACAACTGATTATTGTATTATTACATTCCCATCACTGAACGGATATACTCCGATTTTTGTATAGTAAAACGGATATTTTATCGTAATCACAAACCACTGAACGGATATGCTCCGTTTTTTGAGCGACTTTGGGCATTTTTTAGCAAAAATGAACGGATATGCTCCGTTTTTTATGCCCTTTTCAAGCCCATTTTAGCAATAATTGTGGGTGGATTATGCCGTTCTAAGTGGGTGGGTATGCTCCGTTTTCGCCAGCTAAACACTATCCGTAAAATAATTGGTGCTAATGTGCTTGTCTCAGGTTCTACTGTGGGAACAATTACGGATATTGATGGAAAATTTTCACTGACTGCACCTCGAGATGCCGTATTGGATATTTCATATTTGGGGTACAAATCGCAACGAGTGAAAGTCGTGTCCGGAACTCCACTTACTGTTGTGTTAAAAGAAGATTCTGAACAACTTGATGAAGTCGTTGTTGTAGGTTTCGGTACACAGAAGAAAGTCAACCTGACCGGTTCGGTCGGATTGGCTGAGGCTGAAGAACTGGAATCACGTCCGGTTACTAGTGCCACTCAGGCTTTGCAAGGCTTGGTTCCCGGTTTGCAGATTTCTACCAATACGGGTGAAATGGATAAAAATATGAATATCAATATTCGTGGTACAGGTACTATTGGTGAAGGCTCAAGTGGCTCTCCTTTGGTCTTGATTGATGGTATGGAAGGAGATTTGAATTCCGTGAATCCTCAGGATATTGAGAGTGTATCTGTATTAAAGGATGCTGCTGCTGCTTCTATCTATGGTTCACGTGCTCCTTTTGGCGTTATTCTTGTTACTACAAAAAAAGGAAAATCAGGAAAGGCTTCTATAAATTATAATAATAGTTTCCGTATTTCCAGTCCGATTAATATGCCGGAAATGATGGATTCTTATACGTTTGCCAACTATTTTAATAGTGCTTCTCACAATAATGGAGGTGGTGATGTATTTTCGCCAGAAGTCATGCAAAAAATGCTGGACTATCAAGCTGGTATTGATACGGATGGCGTTCCAGCATCATCGAATGGACAATGGGGAAAACCGGATTTTGACCCATTTACCAATGCTTATGCTAATACAGATTGGTATAAGGAACTTTATAAGAGCCAGGTATTTTCACAAGAACATAACGTAAGTATTAATGGTGGTTCAGATAAGGTTACTTATTATGCTTCTTTTAATTATTTAGGACAAAATGGCTTGTTGCGTCATGGAAGCGATGGATTGAAACGTTATAATGCCACAGCAAAAGTGAATGCAACCTTGACTGATTGGTTGAAGTTTAATTATACTATGCGTTTTACGCGTACAGATAATTATCGTCCGACAAACTTTAATGGTGGATTCTATGAAAAGTTAGGTCGTCAGACTTGGCCGAACTTAGTGGTTTATGATCCCAATGGTTATTATTTTAATAATAATGCAGAGAATCTTGCTATGAATTTGGAATTGGGGGGTGATCGTAACGTGGAAACAGACCGAATGTATCATCAGGCTGCATTGTTGATTGAACCTATCAAAAACTGGATTACTCATATCGAGTTTAATTATAGTACGATGAATGAAGATGTAGATGAGACTTCTTTGCCTTGCTATAATCATGATGTGGAGGGGAATATTATTGATACAAGTGGTGATACAAGCTTATTTGGTAGTCATAAGAAAGAGAATTATTTGAACTTGAACATCTTCAGTGAATATAGTCATTCATTTGATGATCGTCATAACTTAAAGGTGATGATGGGATTTCAGGCTGAAGAAATGAAACAAGCATTTCAAAGTGTAAAGAAATATGGATTGGTTGTAAATGGACTCCCTGAGTTTGATTTGACGACTGGTTCGGACGGTTACGGAAATCCGAAAAATACAGAAGTTGCAGGTTATCATAACGAATGGGCTACAGCTGGCTTTTTTGGACGTGTGAACTATGATTATGAAGGACGTTATTTGGCTGAAATGAATATGCGTTATGATGGAACTTCTCGATTCCGTCGTGGAGACCGTTGGCAGCTTTATCCTTCTTTCTCTTTAGGATGGAATATGGCACGTGAAAAGTTCTGGGAACCGTTTACGGATATTTCCAATACATTGAAGCTTCGTGCGTCTTATGGCGAATTGGGTAATCAGAATACAAATGTGTGGTATCCGACTTATCGCGCAATGACTTTGGGCAGTTTTGATGGAAATTGGTTGCAGAATGGTTCTAAACCGAATACATCTAAGGTTGGAGATTTGGTAAGTAGTACATTGACTTGGGAAACAATTCGTACTTGGAACTTGGGACTTGATTTCGGATTTTTTAATAATCGATTGACAGGTTCGTTTGATTATTATACTCGTTACACAGATGGAATGGTAGGTCCTGCTCCAGAACTTCCGTTAACTTTGGGTATTGCTACTCCAAAGACTAATAACTGTGATTTGAAAACTCGTGGTTGGGAACTTCAGATTGGTTGGAACGATCGCTTGAAAAATGGATTGGGATATAGCGTACGTTTCATGTTATCTGATGCAAAGACAATTATCGATAGTTATCCTGGAAATAATACACATTCTATTGATTCTTATTTGGAAGGCCATGAAATTGGAGAAATCTGGGGATTTGAAACCATTGGTATTGCCAAGACTGATAAAGAAATGCAAGATCATCTGGATGCTGTAGGTGGACAAGATGCTTTGGGATCAAGATGGGCTGCAGGAGATATTATGTATGCCGATTTGGATGGTAAACCGGGTATTACAGAAGGTGCACGTACATTAGAAGATCATGGAGACTTGAAGGTTATTGGCAATAATACACCGCGTTACCAATTTGGTATTGATATTTCAGCTGATTGGAAAGGTTTTGATTTCCGTTGCTTCTTCCAAGGCGTGATGAAACGTGATATTTGGAATTCTACGAATATGTTCTGGGGAGTTCTTGATGATCAATGGTGGTCTTCCGGATTTGCTGAACATGGAGACTATTTCCGTGCTGAGGAAATCGGATTGGAAGGTCATAAAATTGCAGCAAATTTAGATGCTTATTATCCACGTCCTACTTTTGGAGATGGCTCTAAAAATCAAAAAGCTCAAACCCGTTATTTGCAGGATGCTTCTTATATCCGTTTGAAGAATCTTCAGTTGGGTTATACTTTACCGTCAGCTTGGATGCAGAAGATAGGATTGACAAAATGTCGTGTATTTGTTTCCGGTGAAAATTTGTGGACTGGTACAGGACTTTCTAATTTGTTTGATCCAGAAACTGTAGATGGCGGTAATACAGATTCAAATGCAAATGGAGCAATTAAGAATGCTGGTAATGCTTATCCGTTGTCAAGAACTTGGTCATTCGGTGTAAGTTTAACTCTTTAAATAAAATAATACGATGAAAACAAATAGATTATATATTCCTATATTGGCATTGGCTTTAGCTGCAGGATTTACTTCTTGCGATGATTTCTTGGATAGGGAACCCATGTCAACAGTAGATCCAGAAGTGTATTTTACACAGGTATCTCAGTTGGAAAGTTATGCTAATCAATTGTATGAGAACATTCTTCCATCTCATGGCAATTGGAGTTATGGTATTTTTGGAGAAGATTCAGGTACAGATAATCAAACAGGTGCTACAGCAAATAATCGTTTTGCGGAAGGTTTGTGGAAAGTGCCTAACAAGGATGATGACAACTGGAAGTTTGAATGGATTTATCGTTGTAATTTCTTCTTGCAGAATGTGCTCGAAAAGTATGGTACAAAGGAAGATGGAAGTGAAAATACTATCATGGGGGATTTGGCATCAATAAAGCATTATATTGGTGAGATTTATTTCCTTCGCGCATATGAATATTTCAAACGCTATCAAAAGTATGGTGATTTCCCAATTATAACTGAGCCTTTGGCTGATGACATGGAGATTCTTCGTGAATCAAATAAACGTATGCCTCGTACAGAAGTAGCTCGTTTCATATTGGATGATTTGAAAAAAGCGTATGATTTTTTGAGCGCGAAAGAAATGGCGACAACTCGTATTAATAAAGATGCTGCATTATTACTGCGTTCACGCGTGGCTCTGTTTGAGGGTACTTGGCTGAAATCTTTTGAAGGTACAGCTTTTGTGCCAAACGGTGAAGGATGGCCGGGTGCATCCAAAGATTATAATAAAGATTATCAGTTTAAATCCGGCTCCATAGATAAGGAAATTAACTATTTCCTAGAGCAGGCTATTGCAGATGCTGAAACAATTTCCGAAGCTTATAAAAATGATTTGGCTGAGAATAAAGGGCTTCAGCAATCTGTAAACGATCCGGCTAATCCTTATTATGATATGTTTGCACAGGAAGACCTTTCTGGAGTTCGTGAAGTTTTATTATGGCGTCAATATGGACGTGGTTTGGTAACTCATAATGTGAATGTGGCTGCGAACCGTGGAAATTATATGAATGGTGTAACTCGTGCTTTTGTTAATAATTTCTTAATGGATGATGGAACTCCTGTTTATACACATGGAAGTTATGCAGATGGAGATGGATATTATAAGGGAGATAAGACGATTGCAGATGTTCGTATAAACCGTGACGGACGGTTGGAGCTGTTCTTGAAAGAACCGGGACAGGTAAGTATTTTATATGAGAATATTGAAGGAAATGAAGCTTCAATGACAGAGCCTATACCGAATATAACAGAAACAAATGCAGAACGTGGATATAATACGGGCTATGCCTTACGCAAAGGTGGTTCGTTTGACCAGAAACATTATGCTAATGGAGGTGGATATACAGCTGCTGTTTGTTTTCGAGCTACTGAAGCTTTATTGAATTATATGGAAGCTTATTATGTGAGATACGGAAACAGAGGTGGACATGTGGATGAGTATTGGCAGCTTCTTCGTAATCGAGCCGGTATTACGGGAACAATTGATCAGACGATTTCTGCTACGGATATGGCGCAAGAAGCTCTAAATGATTGGGGAGCATATTTTGCGGGGAATGTTATTCAGGATAAAACCCTTTACAATATCCGTCGTGAACGTCGTTGCGAACTGATGGCTGAAGGGTTACGTTATATGGATCTTTGCCGTTGGCGTGCGATGGATCAGATGATGACGACTCCTTATTTCGTAGAAGGTATTCATATTTGGGGAACTCCGATGGAACATTGGTATGATGATCCGGAGAATGGAGGTTCAAAGCTGATTGCTGATGGCTCTGATAATGCAACAATGTCTTCTCCTGATAAGAGTGAATATGTTCGTCCATATCAGAAGAATACCAAGCAGGTAGGTTACGATGGTTTCCACTGGCACATGGCTCATTACTTAACTCCGTTGCCTATTAATCAGTTCCTTGTAACAGCATCTGATGGTCAGACAATTGGTGATTCTCCATTGTATCAGAATCCTTATTGGCCAACTACGGCAGATATGCCAGCTGAAAAATAGTAGTCCTGTATATTATTACAGGTGGAGACCTGTCTCAAATTTATTTTGAGGCAGGTTTTTTGTTTGCTTCTGTACAGTTGCTTATGCAAGGAAAGGCACGGCTTTTTCATTTAGCTATAAGTTTCATCTTTCAGTACTTCCCTGGCAGTACTCCAGTACTTCCTAGGGAGGACTCCAGTCCTTTCAGGAAAGGACACCAGTACTTTCAAGGCAGTACTGGCTTTAAATGAAAGAGCCGTAAAAGAAAAGTGAAAAGATATTAATACGTCTTTTGGTTTTTGGATAAAGTTCGTATATTTGCACGCAATAAAATCTAAAGCATAAAGCCCTATGTCATTTATTGCAGATAAAGTTGTTATGGACGGATTAACTTACGATGATGTATTGTTGATTCCGGCCTATTCTGAGGTTTTACCTAAAACAGTCGAACTCTCGACTAAGTTTTCACGTAACATTGAGTTGAAAATTCCGTTTGTAACTGCAGCTATGGATACAGTTACCGAAGCACAGATGGCCATTGCCATTGCTCGTGAAGGAGGTATCGGAGTAATTCACAAGAACATGTCTATCGAGGAACAAGCTCGTCAGGTGGCAATTGTGAAACGTGCGGAAAACGGAATGATTTATGATCCGGTGACCATTAAGAGAGGCTCTGTAGTGAAAGATGCACTCGATTTGATGGCTGAATACAAAATCGGAGGTATTCCTGTAGTAGATGATGAGAATTACTTGGTTGGTATTGTTACAAACCGTGACCTGCGCTTTGAAAAGGATTTGAATAAGCGTATCGATGAGGTGATGACAAAGGAAAACATTGTGACAACAGAGCCGGGTACAGACATGGAAACTGCTTCCAAGATTCTGCAGGAAAACAAGATTGAAAAACTTCCGGTAGTAGACAAGGATGGAAAGCTGATTGGTCTGATTACTTATAAAGACATTACAAAAGCGAAAGATAAACCAATGGCTTGCAAAGATTCTAAAGGTCGTTTGCGTGTAGCTGCCGGTGTGGGAGTAACTGCTGATACATTCGACCGTATGGAAGCTTTGGTGAACGCTGGTGCAGATGCCATTGTAATTGATACAGCTCACGGACATTCTATGTATGTGATTGAAAAGCTGAAAGAAGCTAAGAAACGTTTCCCTGGAATCGATATTGTTGTAGGAAATGTAGCTACAGGTGAAGCTGCGAAGATGTTGGCTGAAGCTGGTGCAGATGCAGTAAAAGTAGGTATCGGCCCGGGTTCTATCTGTACAACTCGTGTGGTTGCCGGTGTGGGTGTTCCTCAGTTGACAGCCGTATATGATGTTGCAAAGGCTTTGGAAGGAACTGGTATTCCTTTGATTGCAGATGGTGGCTTGCGTTATTCAGGTGATGTGGTGAAAGCTTTGGCAGCCGGTGGTTACAGCGTAATGATTGGTTCGTTGGTTGCCGGTACAGAGGAATCTCCGGGTGATACCATCATCTTTAATGGTCGTAAGTTTAAGTCATATCGTGGAATGGGTTCATTGGAAGCTATGGAGAATGGTTCAAAAGACCGTTATTTCCAGAGTGGAACTACCGATGTGAAAAAGCTTGTTCCAGAAGGTATTGCTGCTCGTGTGCCTTATAAAGGTTCTTTGTATGAAGTAATTTATCAGCTGGTTGGTGGTTTGCGTGCCGGTATGGGTTATTGCGGAGCTCATAATATTGAAGAGTTGCATAATGCGAAGTTTACTCGTATCACTAATGCCGGAGTTCTGGAAAGTCACCCGCACGATGTATCTATTACAAGCGAGGCACCTAACTATAGTCGTCCTCAGTAAGATAATCTTTGACTTATAATACGGATATAATCATTCTGACGTCAGGCAGACTTGCTTTCAGTGAGTCTGTTCTGGCGAACAGGATGATTTTTTGTTTAATGAAATGATGAATAGAATCTGTTATGTGTAGAATTGCGTGGTTATTCCTATGTTTGTTGATGGGGCTGAAATTCTCTGTTTCTTATGCAGAAGATCGCAGGGTACTTTTTCGGATTGATGGAGAGGAAACTTCGGTAGAGGAGTTTGAGCATTATTATACCCAGGTGTATGCAGTTAGTCGTGTATCTGTAGAACGGTTCTTGCCTCATTTCTTGTATTATAAGTTGAAGGTGGCAGATGCTAAAAGACAAAGCTGGGATACTATCACCGATTTCCGGTTGCAATGCAGTGCCTTGCAAAATGAAATTCTGAAATCGGAAGAGAGTACCCCAAAAACAAGATACTCTTTTAAATTGGGTGAGATTTCGTCAGATTTCATTCCTTTTACCCCAACATGTTTCTTCCGAACAGGAACGTGTAGCCAGACAGCGTATAGATTCTGTTTATACGGCTTTAAAAAATGGTATACCTTTTGAAAAACTGGCACAATCTTATGTGAAGGCTCCCTTGCCTTCTCCTTATTTGGATGGGGAGTGGATTCCGGAAAGATGTCTGATAAAAGAGTTTACCGGGCAATTGAACACATTGAAAAAAGGTAATTATTCCGCTCCA
>ERZ780029.70-NODE-70-length-10388-cov-2.17159_pt1 | contig 10388 bp, 10 predicted proteins | sample MGYA00511858_ERZ780029 | MGnify/ENA primary metagenome ERZ780029 (study PRJEB29588, sample SAMEA2146472) | human gut metagenome | biome: human gut; feature: human-associated habitat; material: faeces | place: Denmark | collected 2008/2010 ...
GGTCAGAACGTCAACAAGGTAGAATCTGGCGTACGCTTGCGTTACAACTGGAAAAATCCGAACACCGGTATCGTAGAAGAAATCCTCATAGAATGTACGGAAACTCGTGACCAGCCGAAGAACAAGGAACGTGCCCTCAGCCGTTTGCGTACCTTTATCTACGACAAGGAGCACCAAAAGTACATTGACGACATCGCTTCCAAACGTAAAACCATGGTCAGCACCGGCGACCGTTCGGCCAAGATCCGTACATACAATTATCCTCAGGGACGTATTACTGATCACCGTATCAACTATACGATCTATAATCTGGCAGCGTTCATGGACGGAGATATTCAGAACTGTATTGACCACCTGATTGTAGCCGAAAATGCAGAACGACTGAAAGAAAGTGAATTGTAACAACTGGTAGCAAAAGACTTATAATTTAAAGACTCAGGAATATGAACAAACAACAATTATTTGAAAACATCAAGAAAAAACAGTCTTTCCTGTGTGTAGGACTGGACACGGATATAAAGAAAATACCGGAACATCTGCTGAAAGAAGAAGATCCTATCTTTGCTTTCAATAAAGCCATCATCGATGCCACAGCTCCTTACTGTATCGCTTACAAGCCGAATCTGGCTTTCTACGAAAGCATGGGTGTCAAAGGTTGGATTTCTTTTGAAAAGACCATCCAGTATCTGAACGAAAACTATCCTGATCAGTTTATCATTGCTGACGCCAAGCGCGGTGATATCGGTAATACTTCAGCTATGTATGCACGTACATTCTTCGAAGAAATTAACCTGGATGCAGTTACGGTAGCACCTTACATGGGTGAAGACAGTGTTACTCCGTTCCTGACTTACGAAGGAAAATGGGTTATCCTGCTGGCGCTGACATCCAACAAAGGTTCTCACGATTTCCAGCTGACTACTGATACAGAAGGCGAACGTCTGTTCGAAAAAGTATTGCGCAAGAGCCAGGAATGGGGCAACGACCAGAACATGATGTATGTGGTAGGTGCAACTCAAGGACGCATGTTTGAAGACATCCGCAAAATTGTTCCAAACCACTTCCTGCTGGTTCCGGGTATCGGAGCACAGGGCGGATCACTGGAAGAAGTCTGCAAATATGGTATGAACAAAGAATGCGGACTGATTGTCAATTCCAGCCGTGCCATTATCTATGCAGACAAAACCGAACGTTTTGCTGAAGTTGCCGGTGAAGAAGCCCATAAGGTTCAGCAGCAAATGGCAGAACAGCTGAAAGCTATCTTATAATACAAGAATTTGAATTCTATTTAAAAGCCATTTCCCGGTTTCTCTAAAAGGAATCGGGGAATGGCTTTTCTGCTGAAAAACAGGAAAAACAAAATAAAAACATTTATTCACCAACTTTTCAGGACTCTCAACAGGAAATAATTGCCATTTTACACGGATATATAAAAAAAAAATACGTAATTTGCATAATTAATGAGTCACTATGCCATATTATAGAAGGCTCGAAAGGTTATTTTAAAATATAAAAAGAACAAAAGATAGACAGTTATGGAGTTTTCAGCTAAGCAGATTGCGGAATATATCCAAGGAGTCATTGTAGGAGACGAGAATGCAACCGTACACACTTTCGCCAAAATAGAAGAAGGTATTCCGGGCGCATTATCTTTTCTCTCGAATCCGAAATATACACATTACATTTACGACACACAATCGTCCATTGTTCTGGTAAATAAGGACTTCGAACCTGAACACGAAATCAAAGCTACCCTTATCAAAGTGGATAATGCTTATGAAAGCCTGGCAAAACTCATGACTCTCTATGAAATGAGCCAACCGAAAAAACAGGGTATCGATCCTTTGGCATCCATCGCATCCAATGCAAAAATCGGAAAGAATGTCTATATCGGTCCATTTGCCTGCATTGAAGAAGGAGCCATCATCGGAGACAATACCTATATCCATCCTCATGTAACTGTCGGATGTAATGCAAAGGTTGGCAACAATACGATACTCTATCCTCACGTAACGATCTATCATGACTGCCGTATCGGAAACAACTGTATCCTTCACGCAGGATCAGTCGTTGGAGCTGACGGTTTCGGTTTTGCACCATCTCCAGAAGGTTATGAGAAAATACCTCAAATCGGTATTGCCATACTGGAAGATGATGTGGAAATCGGTGCCAATACCTGTATTGACCGGGCTACAATGGGAGCAACAATCATCCACAAAGGAACCAAGTTAGACAACCTGGTACAGATTGCTCACAACGTAGAAGTAGGAAGTCATACCGTGATGGCATCACAGGCAGGAGTTGCAGGTTCTGCCAAGATAGGAGAATGGTGTATGTTCGGAGGAAAGGTCGGTGTGGCCGGACACATCAAAGTCGGTGACCATGTAACCGTCGGAGCACAGTCCGGAATACCGGGAAATACGAAGTCAGGAAGTACGCTGATGGGATATCCGGCCATTGATCCCAAACAGTTTGCACGCTCTGCAGCCATTTATAAAAAATTGCCCGACATGTATACTGAATTGGGACGCCTGCAAAAAGAAATAGAAGAATTAAAGAAACAACTAAATAACTAAGCCCATGTTGAAACAACAGACTCTTAAAGGCAGTTTTACACTGAATGGTAAAGGACTCCATACCGGAGTTAAACTGACTGTCACATTCAATCCTGCCCCAGAACATCACGGGTATAAGATTCAGCGCATTGATCTGGATGACCAGCCTGTTATCGATGCCGTAGCTGAAAATGTAGTTGACACAACCCGTGGAACTGTACTGGCTAAAAACGGGGTAAAAGTAAGTACCGTTGAACATGCTTTGGCAGCCCTCTATGCTGCGGGCATTGACAACTGCCTGATACAAGTAAACGGACCTGAATTCCCGATTCTTGACGGTAGTGCAAAAGCATATGTGGAATGCATCAAACGTGTAGGAATTGAGGAACAAGCAGCTCCCAAAGACTATTATATCATTAAGTCTAAAATAGAATTCAGAGACGAAACAACCGGTTCATCCATCATCGTTCTTCCAGACGATAAATTTAGTGTAAACACACTGATTTCCTATGACTCCAAGATTCTGACCAATCAGTATGCAACACTGGAAAACATGGCTGATTTCCCAACGGAAATAGCATCTGCACGCACCTTTGTGTTTGTGCGTGAAATCGAGCCTTTGCTGAATGCAGGCCTGATCAAAGGAGGTGACCTGGACAATGCCATTGTTATCTACGAAAAACAAATGACACAAGATAACTTTGACAAACTGGCTGACGTAATGGGAGTTCCTCACATGGATGCTGCCAACCTGGGATATATCAACCATATTCCTTTGGTATGGCCCAATGAACCTGCACGTCACAAACTGCTGGATATCATTGGTGACCTGGCACTGACAGGAAAACCAATCAAAGGACGTATCATCGCAACCCGTCCGGGACATACGATCAACAACAAGTTTGCCCGCCAGTTGAGAAAAGAAATCCGCCAGCATGAAATCCAGGCCCCGGTCTATAACTGTAACGAAGTTCCTGTCATGGACGTAAACCGTATCCGTGAACTGCTTCCGCACCGTTATCCGTTCCAACTGGTGGATAAAGTTATTGCAATCGGTGCCAACCACATTGTAGGTGTAAAGAATGTCACTTCCAATGAACCGTTCTTCCAGGGACATTTCCCTCAGGAACCGGTTATGCCCGGAGTTCTTCAGATCGAAGCTATGGCTCAGGTAGGAGGATTGCTTGTTCTGAATTCAATCGACGAACCGGAAAAGTATTCAACCTATTTCCTGAAAATCGATAATGTAAAATTCCGCCAGAAAGTCGTGCCTGGAGATACACTCATTTTCCGTGTAGAACTGATGGCCCCCATCCGAAGAGGAATTTCTACGATGAAAGGTTACATCTTCGTTGGCGAAAAGATTGTTTGCGAAGCTGAATTTATGGCACAAATTGTAAAAAACAAATAATAAAATGGATAAAAATATGATCAGTCCATTAGCTTACATACATCCCGAAGCAATTATTGGTGAAAATGTAGAGGTAGGTCCGTTTACTTTCATCGATAAGAATGTCGTCATCGGAGACAATAATGTGATCATGTCGAACGTAAACATTCTATATGGTTCACGTATTGGCAACGGAAATCAGATTTTTCCGGGAGCTGTAATCGGTGCAGTTCCTCAGGATCTCAAATTTAAAGGAGAAGAAACGACTGCTGAAATAGGAAACAACAATACAATCCGTGAAAATGTCACCATCAACCGTGGAACCGCAGCCAAAGGCCGGACTATCGTCGGCAGCAATAACCTGCTCATGGAAGGGGTACACGTTGCTCATGATGCTCTGATCGGAAATGGATGTATCATTGGTAACTCAACCAAAATGGCTGGAGAAATCATCATTGATGATAATGCCATTATCAGCGCCAACGTCCTGATGCATCAATTCTGCCGGGTAGGCGGATATGTAATGATACAAGGAGGATGCCGCTTCAGCAAAGATATTCCACCTTTTATAATTGCAGGAAGAGAACCCATTGCTTATAGTGGAATAAACATTGTAGGATTACGCCGGCGCGGATTTTCAAATGAGCTGATTGAGAATATCCATAATGCCTATCGCATCATTTACAATAGCGGAAAAAATGTAACCGAAGCATTGGAACAAGTTAAACAGGAAATTCCGACAAGCCCAGAGATTGAATACATCATTTCTTTCATTGAGAACTCACAGCGAGGAATTATCCGATAAAAAGTAAACGACAATATTTCTAATAAATATTACGATGGTATACAAATTTAGAATTATATCCGATGAAGTCGATGATTTCCTGAGAGAAATCAAAATAGACTCCGAAGCTTCATTCTACGATCTGCATGAGGCTATTCTGAAATGTTGCAAGTATAAAGATGATCAAATGACTTCTTTCTTTATCTGCGATGATGACTGGGAAAAAGAAACGGAAATCACACTCGAAGATATGGGAAGCGGAAGTTCAGAAGAAGATACATATGTCATGAAAGATACCCGCTTAAGCGAGCTTCTGGAAGAAGAAAAACAAAAAATGATTTATGTTTTCGACCCATTGGCAGAACGTGTATTCTTCATTGAACTGGCAGAAATTATCACAGGAAAAGAACTGGCACATGCTACCTGTTCCCGCAAGGAAGGAGAAGCTCCCAAACAGACCATAGATTTCGATGAGCAAATGAACACCAATGCTGCTCTGGATCTGGATGAGAACTTCTATGGAGACCAGGAATTTGATATGGAAGACTTTGATCCGGAAGGTTTTGACATGGGTGGTGGAAGTAACTCCTATGACGAAGATAAATACTAGTCAAAGACAACATTTATTATAAACTAACCCGGACACGCAGAAGTATCAACCGGAATAAACCGGAACGTTCTTCTGCGTGTCTTTTCTAAATATATGGATAACCTGAAACCAACGCTTATAGTACTTATTGGCCCTACCGGCGTAGGTAAAACAGAACTCAGCCTGGCAATTGCTGAAAAATATCACACCTGCATTTTATCGTGTGATTCCCGTCAATTGTATGCAGACCTGAAAATCGGGACAGCAGCGCCAACACCGGCACAACTGGCACGGGTTCCGCATTACTTTATAGGCTCCCTCAAATTGACAGACTACTACAGTGCTGCCCAATATGAGACTGAAGCATTAAAGAAACTGGATGAAATATTTCAGACTCATCAGGTTGCATTAATGACCGGAGGATCTATGATGTATGCAGATGCTGTATGCAAGGGTATTGATGATATCCCTACAGTGGACAACGAAACCCGGGAACTCATGATGCAGCGTTACGAGACTGAAGGGCTGGACAGGTTATGCGAAGAACTGAAACTGCTTGATCCGGAATATTATGCCATTGTTGACCGGAAAAATCCCAAACGTGTTATACACGCGCTTGAAATCTGCTACATGACCGGACGTACCTATACTTCTTTCCGAACACAAACCTGCAAAGAACGGCCGTTCAATTTATTGAAAATAGGACTTCGGCGAGAACGTGAAGAGTTATACGAACGTATCAACCGACGGGTAGACCAGATGATGGAAGAAGGTTTACTGGAAGAGGTCAAACGCGTTGCCCCTTACAAACATCTCAATTCCTTAAACACCGTAGGTTACAAGGAATTATTCAAGTATCTTGACGGTGAATGGGATCTGGCATTTGCCATTGAGAAAATCAAGCAGAACTCCCGAATCTATTCCCGAAAACAAATGACCTGGTTTAAACGAGACCCGCAAATCACCTGGTTTCATCCAGACCAGATGCAGGAGATTCTATCTTACATTGACCATCATTTACCGACAACGGCAGCAGTATCAATGGGAAGTAAAGAATAAAGCTTCTTGCCTTTGAGCTTAGCTTCCCAAAGAATACTGAAAGGAAAACGTCCTAAAGGGTGACGGACAACCGTCAACCGCAGATTCTGTTTACGATCAGAGACAAACTGTGAACGCATACGTAAAAACTCCTGTCTGGCCTTGATAACAGCACAGGCATTGCTCCAGTCTCCCTTTAATAGAAAGACTCCTGCAGCAATGTAATCCAACAGACACCGCATACGCATTACCCGCCCCAATTCTTTATCCGGAAGATTCTTATAAAGCATCAGTAAGTTATTCCGGAAATTCAAAAAGGTTTTATGAGGATTTTCCTTTTTCAGCGTGGCTCCACCAACATGATATACTTTACTGGAAGGAAGACACATGAGTGTATATCCTCTGCTGCACAAGCGCCAGCAAAGATCGATTTCTTCCATATGCGCAAAGAAACGTGAATCAAGTCCTCCTACTTGCCGATAAACTTCCAGACGAATCAATAATGCAGCACCGGTTGCCCAGAATACAGGTAAAGGATCATCATACTGTCCGCAGTCTTTCTCTACCTTTTCAAATATACGGCCACGGCAAAAAGGATAGCCATAACGATCAATAAATCCTCCGGAAGCACCTGCATACTCAAAAAACTCTTTCTGATGCCAGCTTAATATCTTAGGCTGACAAGCAGCTACCTGCGGATGGGCCTCCATATAATCAATCTGCACGTCCAACCATCCCGGTGTCACCTCTACGTCACTGTTCAACAGGACTACATATTGGGCTTCAATTTGAGACAAAGCACGATTATACCCTTCAGCAAATCCGTAGTTACGATCCAAACGAATCAGTCTGACAGACGGAAACTCACGCTCCACAACCTCACACGAAGCATCAGTTGAAGCATTGTCAGCTACGCAAATTTCCACACCTGCTCCTTGTGAACAAGCTATTACAGAAGGTAAGAAACGCCGGAGCATTTCCATGCCGTTCCAATTGAGAATGACAACCGATGTACGTATCATACCAATTCTCCCTTTAAAGCAGTACCGTCTTCATTAAACTCACCCATACGAACCTGAACGAGATGATTGTCCAAAGAATCATCATGCTCCAGTTCCACACGAATGTAATTTTCCGTGAAACCATGCATCGGCATACCGGCTTTTGACTTTTCCATCAGAACATTTGCTTCCTGGCCGATATGACGCGCATAAAAGGCTTTGGTCTTTTCATCCGACAAGGCAAGCAACCGCTGGCTTCGCTGATGCTTTTCTTCAGCCGGAACCACATAATCTATTTTTAAAGCTTGTGTACCGGGACGCTCCGAATAACTGAAAACATGCAATTGTGTTACATCCAATCCGCGGATAAACTCATAAGCCTTTTCAAAATACTCCGGAGTTTCTCCCCGAGTACCCACAATCACATCTACCCCGATAAAAGCATCGGGCATCAGTTCTTTGATCTTCCGTATCTTCGACGCAAAAAGCGCTGTATCATACCGACGGCGCATCAACTTCAGTACTTCATCACATCCTGACTGTAACGGTATATGAAAATGAGGCATAAAAGCCCTGGAATGTGCAACATATTCAATAATCTCATCAGTCAGCAAGTTGGGTTCTATGGAAGAAATACGGAAACGTTCGATGCCTTCTACCTGATCAAGAGCCTTTACCAAATCAAAAAAAGTCTCTCCTGTTGTCTTGCCAAAATCACCGATATTCACACCTGTCAGTACAATTTCCTTTCCACCTTCGGCTGCAGCTTGTCTGGCTTGTGCAACCAGATCCTCGATTTTTCCATTCCGGCTTCTGCCACGTGCAAAAGGAATTGTACAGTATGAACAAAAATAATCACAACCATCCTGAACCTTTAAGAAGTATCGTGTACGGTCACCACGTGAGCAAGATGGAGCAAACGAACGAATATCTTTAGTAGCAGTTGTGATAGCTTCTCCATGTTCATGTTTTTCCAAACTGCCTAAATAGTTGATCAGCTCTCCTTTTTGTTCAGCTCCCAATACCAAATCAACTCCTTCTATATTTGAAACCTGCTCCGGCTTCAGCTGTGCATAACATCCGGTTACAACAACAAAGGCTCCCGGATGCTGTTTGGTCAGGCGATGAATAGCCTGACGGCATTTCTTATCTGCAATTTCTGTCACCGAACAAGTATTGATCACACAAATATCCGCTTTTTCTCCTCTTCGGACAGTACGGACTCCCACATCCTTCAGCATTTTCCCAATGGAAGATGTTTCTGAAAAGTTCAGTTTACAGCCCAATGTATAGTAAACCGCTTTTTTATCCTGAAAAACAGTTGTATCAATCATAAAAGAAATAATTAGAACGCAAATTTAAGCAATAAATTCGATGAATAAAACCTTGTTTAATTTTTATTATTATCTTTCACAGATTAGTTTTATAATTATATCATTGATAATCTGATAAATACAATCCAACTAGTCTCTTATTAACGGTAATTCGGGCCAGAAGTCTATACAAATAATCTACAAAAGCAAATAGAAAAATAGGTTTTAAAACATATTTTTTTGAAAAAAACTTGCATGCAAGTGAACAACGTATTGAAAAAGTATATATCTTTGCAGCGTTTTAAGAAAACAACATAAGTATTACAGATTTAAAAAGCAAAGAAAATGAAAAAATTAGTATTTTTGTTCGTAGCATTTGCTGCAGTTTCTTTCGCTTCTTGCGGAAACAAAGCAGCTAACAGTGAAGTTGCATCTGATTCAGATTCAGTAGCAGTAGTTGAAGAAGCAGCTCCGGTTGTTGATTCAGCAGCAGTAGCAACTGACTCTGTAGCTAGCGATTCTGTAGTTGCTGAATAATCTAGCGAACATCAGAGAGAATTGAAAGTCTGTAAGCTCAGCCTACAGACTTTTTTTATGTCCTTATGCATCGTTCAGGAGTATACAGACATCATCTTTACCTGTTTTTCCTTTTATTCGAAAATCTCTCGCCTCTAATTCCTCTGTACCATTTCAATCAATTTCCGGTACACTAATAGAGATCATACCCATTTTCTTCTTGATAACAATCGCATAAATGGTATTTTGAACTTCATCTACACACAATCGCAACAAACGTTTATCTGTAATTATCTTTATAAAGGACTTTCCATTCCAATTGAATAAAGTAACAGCTGAAGGGTTCATTGCATCTCCTATATCATACAATAAGGTATAAAAGTATCGGTCAGGTCAGTGGCATAGACATCTTCAAATTCCAATTGAGTAGCTTCCTTCCCTACGACATGATCAGAATTTGCCCCTTCTGCCAATGCATATACAGATTCATAAATAAACAACGTTGTATCCATAGAAAGTTGGCAGCCTTTTTGATCATTAAAAATCTCCAGAATTCCGCCCACTACTCAGAACAGACCATGCTTCTTCCTTACCGGGACTCTGATACATTCAACAGAATAATCCGTATAAACAGATCTCAATAGATGCTACGCCTTATTGTAAAGGCCATAACGCAATACAAACAGGGTTGCTTTAATCAGATATTTTCCTCTTGTGCAAAGAAAGCATATCATAAAAAACATAAGGTTATCTGAAGCAGGAAATAGATGATAGTCCAACTTATATTCCGGATAAGGCATATCCAGAATAGGATCAGTCTGCTGATAATAGGAAACCAGCTTACGTGAAGCTAAATCATACACATATAGTGAATCTCTCCGAGAAAACAGTTGAAATTAGTTAGCAGACAAAAGTTCTACCGTGTCCTGACCCTTTATGCGCAAAATGTTTAATAGGAATTCCTTTCAATGTATAGAGATGAAAACAATATCCATTTCCAAATAATCTATAACATGACAACAAATGGATCAGTACCTCTATCTGCAAAGGGAAACGCCATAAGAAAGAATTATTAAGAATCCTTACAGAAGTAACAGATACACTATCCAAACTAGAAACAGTTTCAGCGTCATAAATTGATTTTTCCAATCTCGAACATCCGCTGTCGGATATCAGTGTCACGGATAAATCCAGTGTCACCT
>ERZ780029.72-NODE-72-length-10375-cov-2.61986_pt1 | contig 10375 bp, 12 predicted proteins | sample MGYA00511858_ERZ780029 | MGnify/ENA primary metagenome ERZ780029 (study PRJEB29588, sample SAMEA2146472) | human gut metagenome | biome: human gut; feature: human-associated habitat; material: faeces | place: Denmark | collected 2008/2010 ...
TCTTTGTTAACTATATTCATAATGTACTCCTGAAATATACAAAAACGCTATTTTTGTATATTGTAACACTATAAGTTATAAAATACAATATGACATAGTATTCAAAACTACATCAAAACGGAGTATATCCGGCAAACAGGAGGATTAATAATGAGATTAGTAGCAGATTCAGCATGCGATATAAAAGAACTTAGGGGAATGGTTTTTAAGGCAGTTCCGCTTACAATATCTACAGATAACGAGGAGTTTTGTGATGATGGGCAGCTTGATATTCACAGAATGCTTGATATTCTTGAAAAACATAAGGGACGTTCATATACTGCGTGCCCTGGAATAGATGCATGGCTTGAAGCTTTTGGTGATGATGATGAGATATTTGTTGTAACAATAACTGCAGGAATGTCAGGAACATATAATTCTGCAATGGCAGCGAGGGCAGTATATCTGGAGGAACATCCACAGGCTAAAGTCAGGGTAATAGATTCTAAAAGCACTGGTCCACAGATGCGTATTATACTGGAACAATTGCAGCAAATGATTGAAGAAGGAAAGAAATTTGAAGAGATAGATGGAGCGATAGATGCATATATGCAGAAAACAAGACTGTTCTGTTCATTAAAATCATTGCATAATCTTGCACAGAATGGTCGTGTAAGCAAGGTTGTAGCATCGGCTGCGGAGGTTCTTGGCATTAGTGTAATAGGAACAGCAAGCAGTCATGGAACATTGGAAGCAATCGGTAAATGCAGAGGTGATAAAAAGCTTCTTGTAAAACTCCAGGCATTACTTGACGATGCAGGATATGAAGGCGGAAAACTGAGAATATGTCATGTTGAGAATGAAGCTCTTGCAGATAAGATAGCAGATATGATAAAGCAGGCATATGGTACTACGGATGTGTGCGTATATAAAGCAGGAGGATTATGCAGTTATTATGCTGAGCGAGGTGGAATAATACTCAGTTGTGAAACAAAATAAATACTTTGAATATCAAAACAGTATTGACAAACCTGATTTGTGCTCTTATAATTAGCTCAAATATATTAGTTAAATATATTTAGATAAAATTATTTAAGGAGAACAAAATAATGACATTTGAAAAGGTAAAAGAAATTATTATGGATACTATTAACTGCTCAGAGGATAAGATTACATTAGAAGCGAATTTAAAGGATGATCTTGGAATTGATTCACTTGATTCTATGGAACTTATGATGGCAGTTGAAGATGCTTATGGAATTACTGTTCCAGAAGAAGAACTTCCTAATCTTACATCAGTTAAAGCAATTGTTGAGTATGTTGACAAGAATGCAGCTTAACATAAAGATTTTAAGGAAGACAGTTTGTTATGGATATTAATGATATTTATGGGATTATAGATAAGTTTGATGCAAGTGGATGCAGCGAACTGAATATGGAGATGAATGGCGTATGCCTTGGACTGAAGAAAACAATGCACGAAGCCAAATGTGATGTGCCTGTAAAGAGAGATATTGTTCGCATTAATACAGAACAGGAACAGACCGTTACAACTATTCAGGACGTACAGCCACAGTCAGATGAGCATATTAAAGAAATTAAAGCGCCACTGGTTGGAACTTTCTATACAGCAGCAGGTCCTGATGAGGAACCTTTTGTAAAACCAGGGCAGAGCGTTCATGCAGGTGATGTTATTGGAATAATTGAAGCAATGAAGCTGATGAACGAAGTTACAGCAGATTGTGACGGTACGGTTAAGGAAGTGGCAGCAGAGAATGGCACTATGGTTGAGTATGGACAGCCGCTTGTAATCCTTAATTAACGGAGGTAGCAGAAGTGTTTAAGAGAATACTGATAGCAAACCGTGGTGAAATAGCGTTAAGGATAATCAGATGCTGCCGTGAGATGGATGTAGAAACCGTAATTGTATATTCAACAGCAGATAAGGATTCACTTGCTGTTATGGCAGCAGACAAGGCAGTTTGCATTGGACCGGCAAAGGCGGCTGAAAGTTATCTTAATCAGGATGCGATAATAGAAACAGCAATACTGACAGGGTGTGAGGCAGTCCACCCTGGTTATGGCTTTCTGTCTGAGAATGCTGCATTTGCAAGAAAATGTGAGGAGAACAATCTTATATTTATAGGACCATCAGCAGACATAATAAGCAGCATGGGAGATAAACAGTCGGCAAGGCAGCTTATGATTGAATGCGGGGTTCCGGTTGTACCAGGTTCTGATGGTCTGGTTGCAACAGCAGAGGAAGCAGCACACATTGCAGAAAAAATTGGTTATCCGGTACTTATTAAAGCGTCAGCTGGAGGCGGTGGAAAAGGAATGCGCAAGGCATTCAGCAGAGAAGATATAGAAAATGCATTTGAAACCGCTAAGAGTGAAGCTAAAGCTGCATTTGGCAACGATGATATGTACATAGAGAAGCTGATAATCAATCCACGGCATATTGAGATACAGATTCTTGCAGATAAATATGGCAATACAATATATCTTGGAGAACGTGACTGTTCAATCCAGCGTAATAATCAGAAGCTTTTAGAGGAAGCTCCGAGTGCAAGATTATGTAAAGATCAGCGGACAGTCATGGGAGAGAATGCAGTAAGAGCTGCGAAAGCAGCAGGATATTATAGTGCAGGAACTGTTGAATTTGTTGTGAATGAACAGGGTGACTACTATTTTATAGAGATGAATACGAGAATACAGGTTGAACATCCGGTAACTGAGCAGGTTACAGGAATTGACCTTATAAGAGAACAGATAAGAATAGCTGCCGGAATGAAGCTTAATATCACTCAGGAAGATACATGTGTCAATGGACATGCAATTGAGTGCAGAATAAATGCGGCTACACCGGGAGTTATTAAATTCTTACATTTTCCAGATGGTTATGGAGTAAGAGTTGAGAGCCATCTTTTTGAAGGTTATGAAGTGAGTCCGTTTTATGATTCAATGATTGCCAAGATTATAGTGACTGGAAGCAGCAGACTTGAGGCGGTAAGACGATTAAGAAGAGCTCTTGAGGAACTGATAATTGAAGGAGTTAAGACTAACAGAGAGTTCATGCATCTTCTTACATATCATAAGGATTTTATAAGAGGAAATTACAATACAGGTTTCTGGGAGAAGAATCATACCGAAATTGAAAAGTGGCTTAAGGAAGGAATTACAGTTAAATGAATATTAATGACATTTTCTTAAAGCGTAAGAAAAGGTGGGGTACTATCAACAGATTAAGGGATAGTGAGGAACAGGCAGACGGAAGCCTTACACCATCAAGAAGAATTGCACTTATAAGTGATGACAAAAGTTTTAGGGAATTGTATGCACAGGTTAAGACAGGCAATCCAAACAGCTTTCCGGGATATGAGCAAAAGGTTGAAGCAAACAGATTAAAGACAGGCCAGCAGGATGCAGTAGTTACTGGAACATGCCGAATTGGCGGAGTCAAAACAGCTGTTGCAGTTATGGATAAAAGATTTCTTATGGGAAGCATGGGAATTGCGGTAGGTGAAAAGATTACAAGACTCACAGAATATGCAATGAAAAGAAAACTGCCACTTATAATATTTGCTGCAAGCGGTGGAGCGAGAATGCAGGAAGGCCTTTTCTCGCTTATGCAGATGGCAAAGACAACAGCGGCAATTGAAAAGTTCAAGGATGCTGGTGGATTATTTATATCATATCTCACTAATCCGACAACAGGTGGTGTGAGCGCAAGCTTTGCAAGTCTTGGTGACATTATAATTGCTGAACCAGGAGCACTTATATGCTTTGCCGGGCCAAGAGTTATTGAACAGACTATCGGACAGAAGCTGCCGGAAGGCTTCCAGCACTCAGAGTTTCTGTTAGAACATGGCATGATAGATATGATAGTTGACAGAAAAGATATGAAGCAGACTTTATCAAAGATATTGAAAATGCATGTGAATACCGGAGGAGAAGCATGAGCAGTGAAAATGTTTTAACACCATATGAGAAAGTCCTTGCAGCCAGAAAAAGTGACCGTCCGGATATTATGAAATACATAGAAGTGCTTTTCGATGATTTTATAGAAATGCATGGTGACAGATACTATAAAGATGATAAAAGCCTTGTTGCAGGAATTGCTTCATTTAATGGAAAAACGGTAACTGTTATTGGAAACCGTAAAGGAAAGAATATAGAAGAGAATATAAGATATAACTTCGGAATGGCGTCACCTGAAGGGTATAGAAAAGCAGTCCGTGTTATGAAACAGGCTGAAAAATTCAGGAGACCTGTCATAACATTTGTTGACACGCCAGGTGCATATCCAGGCATGGAAGCAGAAAGCAACGGACAGAGTAATGCGATTGCGGGAAGTATAGCAGCAATGCTTAAGCTTACAGTACCTGTTATATCTGTAATCACAGGTGAAGGCGGAAGTGGCGGGGGAGTGGGGCAGGCCAGCGCCCGACAGGGTGTATATGCTTGAAAATACAGTATATTCGATTCTGTCTCCGGAAGGTTTTGCGTCAATAATATATAAGGATGCTAAGAAAGCACCACAGGCAAGTGAAATTATGAAGCTTACTGCACAGGAGCTTTTTACTGCCGGACTCGTTGACGGTGTAATTGCAGAAGGAGACAGGTGTTTTTCAGATATAGCAAGAATGTTAGAAAAAGAACTCGGAATTCTTGGCAGGATGAAATCAAAAGAGCTTGTTAATTCAAGATATGACAAATTCAGGAATATAGACAGGGGAGAGATAAAGTGAAAGGCATTCAGATAGTGTCCACAGGGAAAGCACTCCCAGAAGAGATAATTACGAATGATGACTTAAGCCGGATTGTTGATACAAATGATGAATGGATAACAACAAGAACAGGTATTAAGAAAAGATACAGATGTACACAGGAAAATACTACATCACTTGCAGTCAGAGCAGCATATGAAGCGGTAGAGGCATCAGGTGTGGATATTGCAGAAATAGGTGCAGTTATAGTTGCAACTTCAACTGCAGATAATGCATTTCCATCTACTGCAGCAATTGTACAGAAGGAGCTTGGATTGGCTGAGAATGTACTTGCATTTGATTTAAGCAGTGCATGTACAGGTTTTCTGCATGCATTAAATGTTGGACAGGCATTGTTTAACAGCACTGATTATAAATACATACTGCTTATTGGAAGCGAGCAGATGTCTAAGATATTAGATTATACAGACCGCTCAACATGCGTGCTTTTTGGAGATGGTGCAGGTGCAGTTCTTATAAAAGCGGCTGACAATATGTATAGACAGATTAATTACACAAGAGGCGATACTGATGTACTTGTATGCAGAGGTATAGGTGCACAGGATGCATATGTAAAGATGAATGGAAATGCGGTGTTCCGTTTTGCAGTTGATGTTCTTAAACAGGGAATTGATGAAATATTGAAAAAATCGGACATGACACTTGATGACATAGATTATATTGTGTGCCATCAGGCTAATGAAAGAATTATCAATCATGTAAAGAAAAAATATCCGGGACATGAAGATAAGTTCTATATAAATATAGCGGAATACGGTAATACATCAGCGGCAAGTATCCCAATAGCACTAGATGAGTTAGCACAAAGCGGATGCTTTGACAAGGGCAGAAAGCTGATTCTTGCGGGCTTTGGGGCGGGGCTTAGCTGGAGCAGTGCTTTGATAGAGACATAATAAGGAGCAGCATAATGAGATTAGATAAGATGTTAGGAATAAAATATCCGTTTATACAGGGCGGAATGGCTAATATTGCAACAGGAGAATTTGCAGCTGCAGTTAGTAATGCAGGCGGACTGGGGCTTATTGGAGCTGGTGGAATGAACACGGATATGCTTCGTGAAAACATAAGAAAATGCAGAACACTTACGGATAAACCATTTGGTGTGAATCTGATGCTTATGAATCCGGAAGCTGATGCAATGGCAGAACTGCTTGTGGAAGAAAATGTAAAGATTGTAACAACAGGAGCAGGAAGTCCGGCCAAATATATGGAAAAATGGAAATCTAACGGAATGATGGTTATACCAGTTGTTTCGAGTGCAGCGCTTGCAATAAGAATGGAGCGTTTCGAAGCTGATGCAGTAGTTGCAGAGGGAACAGAAAGTGGTGGTCATGTCGGTGAGATGACAACTATGACACTTGTCCCAAAGGTAGTTGACAGTGTGAATATTCCGGTTATTGCGGCCGGAGGAATTGCAGATGGCAGACAGCTTGCAGCAGCATTTGCACTTGGTGCTGCAGGTGTACAGATGGGAACTTGTCTTCTGGCAAGTACAGAGTGTCCTATACATGATAATTATAAGCAGGCAATACTTAAAGCAAAGGATAATGACACGATAGTTACAGGAAGAATTGCTGGTACTCCTGTGCGTGTGCTTAAAAATGAGATGTCACGCGAGTATGTAAAGCAGGAGAAGGCAGGTGCTGATAAGATGGAACTTGAGAAATATACATTAGGTTCTCTTCGTAAGGCAGTGTTTGACGGTGACACAATGAATGGCTCACTGATGGCAGGTCAGGTTGCAGGCCAGATTGATAAGATACAGCCAATTGAGAAAATATTTGAACAAATATATGAAGAATATGAGGCTGTGCGAAAGGAATTGTATGCAGATTAAGGACAAAGTGCTTGATGTTCCGGTAATTCAGGGCGGTATGGGTGTCGGAGTTTCTCTTTCATCCCTTGCAGGTGCAGTCGCAGCAAATGGGGCATGTGGAGTTATCAGTTCTGTTAATGCAGGTTATGATGAACAGGATTTTAAGAGCAGCCCCTTTAAGGCGAATCTAAGGGCACTTGATTACCATATTAAGAGAGCTAAGCAGATTGCAGCAGAAAGTACAAAGAAGGGACTTGTAGCTGTAAATATTATGACTGCAGTTTCTCATTATGAGGAAAGCTGTAAGACCGCAGTTTCAGCAGGAGCAGATATTATTATCTCAGGTGCAGGACTTCCGCTTAATCTGCCACAGTTTACTAAGGGAACAGATACACTGGCAGCACCCATTGTTTCAAGTGGCAGGGCTGCCAGGATAATTATGAAAACTTATAAGAAGCATTATGATGTGTACCCGGATATGTTCATTATTGAAGGAAGCATGGCAGGAGGACATTTAGGCTTTGGTGCAGATGATATTACACAGGGAAAAACACAGAGTAACGATGAAATATTGTCAGATGTACTTACTGTAATAGAAGAGTCCGGTGCGGATATCCCGGTTTTTGTCGCTGGAGGTGTGTTTGATGGCAAAGATATGGCACATTATGTAAATGAAGGTGCTGCAGGTGTACAGATTGCGACAAGATTCATTGCTACCAATGAATGTGATGCTTCAGATACATTTAAACAGGCTGTTGTTAATGCAAAGAGAGAAGACATCCGTATTATTAAAAGTCCTGTTGGAATGCCGGCACGTGCAATTAACAGCCCACTGCTTGAAAGGCTTGATGCAGGAGAAACCTTCACGGCAAGAAAATGTAATGGTTGTCTTACAGCATGTAAGAAGGATGACAGTATACCATATTGCATAAGCAGGGCACTTATAGCAGCAGTTAAGGGTGACTGGGATAATGGACTGTTTTTTGCAGGAAGTAATGCAGACAGAGTTGACCGGATAATGAGCGTACAGGAACTTATTAATGAGATTATGACAGATTATAGATTGAATAAATCGGACATATAAGCTTTGGTTGAGCAAATCTGACATTGATTTGGAAAGGATAGGGAATGACTGAGAGAAGAAAAGCACTTATTACAGGTGCAAGCAGGGGAATAGGAAGGGCTATATGCGTTAAGCTTGCAAGTGAAGGAACAGACATTGTATTCAGTTACCGTTCAGGTGATGAGGCTGCCAGTGAAACAGTTAATTTATGCAGAGAGTATGGGATTGAAATCCATGCAATTAAGGCAGATGTGAGTAATTCAGAGGAATGTGAGCGTTTAATTAGGGAAGCTGTGGATTTACTTGGCGGAAGAATTGATATTCTTGTCAATAATGCAGGAATTACTAAGGACAATCTTATTGGACGTATGAAGGATGAGGATTTCGATGCAGTTATAGATGTGAATCTAAAGGGTACATTTTACATGATGCGTGGAGTTTCAAGGCTTATGTTAAGACAGAGAGCAGGAAGAATTATTAATATGAGTTCTGTAGTTGGTGTTATGGGCAATGCAGGGCAGGTTAATTATTCTGCAAGTAAAGCAGGTGTTATTGGTATGACGAAGTCGCTTGCAAGAGAGCTTGCGTCAAGACATATAACTGTAAATGCGGTTGCACCGGGAATGATTGAAACTGATATGACCGGAGCAATGTCAGATGCTGTTAAAGAAAAAGTGGTGGAGAATATACCTTTTAAAGAGATGGGAAAGCCGGAAGATATTGCAGAAACGGTAGCATTTCTTGCGGGTGACGGAGCACGATACATAACCGGACAGGTACTTTGTGTAGACGGAGGAATGGCAATATGAGAAGAGTTGTAATAACAGGTATGGGAGCAGTTACTCCTGTCGGAAACAATGTTAATGATATGTGGGAAGCTGTAAAGGCTGGTAAATGTGGTATTGGTAAGATAACACATTTTAATACAGAAAACAGTGCAGTCAAGCTTGCTGGTGAAGTAAAAGGCTTTGACGCAGAGAGTATTGTTGATAAAGCAGAATTAAGGAAAATGGACGATTTCACGATATATGCACTTGCTGCTGCAGATGAAGCAGTGAAGGATTCAGCTATAGATTTTGGCAAAGAAGACACATTAAGATGTGGTGTTATATTATCAAGTGGAATTGGTGGACTTACAACTATACAGAGAGAATGCTTAAGAGGCGAAAGTAAAGGATATGACAGAGTTTCGCCACATTTTGTGCCAATGTCGATAACTAATATGGCGGCAGGACATGTTGCAATCAGATTTGGACTACATGGAATGTGTACATGTGTTGTTACTGCATGTGCCAGTGGAACCAATGCTGTTGGAGATGCATTAAGACAGATCAGGGATGGATATCAGGATGTGATTGTGTGCGGAGGTGCAGAAAGCTGTATAACTGATTTTGGAATTGGTGGTTTTACATCAATGCATGCATTAAGCAAAGCAGAAGATGTCAACAGGGCTTCTATTCCGTTTGATAAAGAAAGAAGCGGATTTGTTATGGGAGAAGGAGCAGGTGTGCTTATTCTTGAAGAGTATGAACATGCACTGAAAAGAGGCGCTAAGATATACTGTGAAATTGCAGGATATGGTTCAACATGTGATGCAAACCACGTTACAGCCCCTCTCGAAGACGGAAGCATGGCAGCACAGGCAATGACTGAGGCTGTTAAGGATGCAGGAATAAAACCAGAGAATATTGATTATATTAATGCACATGGAACAAGTACAAAGCTTAATGATAAGGGCGAGACTAACGCGATAAAGAAGGCATTTGGAGAACATGCGTACAAGCTTGCGGTAAGCTCAACAAAGTCGATGACAGGACATATGTTAGGTGCAAGTGGTGCTGTTGAGGCAATTATATCGGCACTTGCTGTAAAGAATGATATAATTCCACCAACCATTAATTATCAGGTGTCGGATGATGACTGTGATCTTGATATCGTTCCAAATAAGGCAAGAGAGTCAAGAGTTGATTATGCTATGTCTAATTCACTTGGCTTTGGTGGACATAATGCGTCTATCGTGCTTAGAAAGGTGGTGTAAAGATGCAGCTTAATTCAGATGAAATACAGCAGATTCTGCCACACAGATATCCATTTCTATTAGTAGACAGGATAACAGAGTGTGAACCTGGAAAGAAGGCTTGTGGTATTAAATGCGTATCTGCCAATGAAATGCATTTTGTAGGACATTTTCCACAGAAGAAGGTAATGCCGGGAGTACTTATTATTGAGGCACTGGCGCAGACTGGAGCAGTTGCTTTATTGTCGGAAGAAAAGAATAAGGGACATATAGCACTTTTTGCAGGAATTAAAAATGCTAAGTTTAAGGCTCAGGTCACACCTGGGGATGTGCTTGAAATGTCATGCGAGATTATAGCAAGAAAAGGTCCTGTGGGAGTAGGAAAGGCAGAAGCTTATGTTGACGGAAAACTTGCAGTGTCAGCTGAACTTACATTTGCAATAGAATAGAGCTATTGTTATAATAATAAACAATTAAAAACTTTGGAGGTAAAGTAAGGTGCTGCAGGATTCTTTTAGTAAGGTATATACGAAGTTTAAGATGCATTTTTATCAGAAAATGTTTGAAAAGCTACAGGAGAGGGAGACATCTCTTACAACTGTAGAAACTTTCTGCATGGAGATAATATATGCACTTGATAAACCTACTGTGGCACAGTTTGCTGATATGGCAAATATATCATCTCCTAACGCGGCGTATAAGATTAATAA
>ERZ780029.73-NODE-73-length-10343-cov-4.43653_pt1 | contig 10343 bp, 8 predicted proteins | sample MGYA00511858_ERZ780029 | MGnify/ENA primary metagenome ERZ780029 (study PRJEB29588, sample SAMEA2146472) | human gut metagenome | biome: human gut; feature: human-associated habitat; material: faeces | place: Denmark | collected 2008/2010 ...
CAGTCGGGTGTGAACCGGGATACAAGTCGAAAAAGGTAGGGAGAAAAAGAGGAAGGCCAAAGAAAAACGAGTCGTAGTAGGTTATCGCTACAAACTAATTGAAAATTCAGACTGCAAGAAATTAGCAACAATATTGCTAAAAGTATTTATGCGGAGACTAAAATAAGGGGAGTTTAAGCGGGCTTACTACAAAAGCAAGCCCTTGCTAAGCCAGAAACGGCAAAGCAAGGGCAAAATTGTATAGTGTCTAGAATGGAGGTTTCTTTAGTTTATCAAAAAAGTCTCAGCAAGGAGTAATACCCGAACTGAGAACTTTTATTATCCAATCGTCATAAGTATTTATTGGGGTAAGTTAGCTACTGTGTCCCTAATAAAAACTGCAACGAAGAATTAGTCACCGTTTTATTTAATGTTACCGCATGTATTATAGCTTCTTTATATCCCAGTTAAATGGCTGTAGTATAAAAGGGTTAGAAGGGGGGATGACTATGCCTTCCGAAAGGAACTTTCTAACTATTAATTCCTTACATTTGTCGTTACCAAGCAGATTGAAAGGATATATGCCATCAAAGGGAATAATAACTTTTATACTATCACCCTTGTCCAAATGCTGACCATTTTGCAAATCAATTCTATTAGACTTTACCGTTATTTGAAAAGTAGCCATTATCGTATTCCTTTCTTTATTACCTTAATTGCAGTTTCTGGATCTTTAACTACCCAGTCGATACTCAAAAGAGCGGCAGGATATTTCAAGCCATACATTGTCATTAAACCTTTGACTGATAATCCATGTGAGGAGAAATCTTTCTCCTCTCCAGTTTTAGCCCAAATTTCAAAGCAATCTGAAAGGTCTGAGACTAAATCCTGCAAGTCTTTACTAAGCCGCTTTGCTTGCAACTCGTTGTATCCTTTATTCAAGAGTACATTGTAAATATTTTCTTGTTTCATGCTGCTGATATTACTCTGTCTTTAATGTCCTCTGCAAACTTACGCGCATCAGCTTCTACTGGTTGCATCCAATAATCTTTGAAGCCATAAGTCTCTACATCTTGATAACCGATTTCAAACTGATTTATAGCCCAGTTATGAATGTCTCCTTTGCTTGGATGTACTTCTTCTCCATAGAGATTGTAGCTCTGATAAGCATGCCTTCCCTCGTGAATGATGGTGTCTATTATTTCGCCATAGTCTTCATAATTAGACGTAAGATAATCAGAATTTACTGTAATCTGATAAGTCTCAGGGTCGAAGTAGCCGTAGTATCTTTTTCCTAAAGATTGAGCTGTAACCTCGCAAGAAGGTCTGCAAGCGATCTTAGAAACCTCATTTTCAATTTGTTGAAGCACTTCAATACGTCCATTAGTAGATAAGTCTTTCCACACTTCAAACTTAGATCCTTCTATTTGTTCTATAGCTTCGGCTGATCTCTCAACTTGCGTAAGGTCATCAGGAGCCTCTATATGAGACATCTCCAAATCTTCTCTCTGTTCTTCAATTGGTCCATTGTCTAGCTCTTCGAGATTATCACCTCCAAGTTCTACATTGTCTTGGAAATCACCTATCATTTCTACATTCATAGCTGTATCTAACTGTGTTATCAAATTGTCTCGAAAGGAAGAATTCTCAAACCTTGAAGCAGGTCGCTGCACCTGCTCAATTTTAGTAGAGCATGTTATATATGAGGGCCTTTTTGACTCTCCTTCATAGTCATAAGTGTGTTCAACCAGGACTGTATCACCATTTTCTACTGCATCCATAACCATTTTTTCATTGGAACTCCATTCTGAACCTGAATCATTGATGATTACTGAACTTATAGGAATTTGGTTTATAGTTTCATAAGAGCCACCTAAATTCCTTGGTATAGAAAGAGTACTTTCGTCACTTTCAATACCATCTTTAGCAATCTTAATCGCATTTTGATATTCTTGCCCCTCTCCTAAAGCTTTTACCTTGAAATCACTCTTATAGACAGTTGATTCGTTAACGAGTCTCCCATCACTATCATGCTCATAAACCGAACGTCCATCAATAAAGTAAGTCGTATCTGCTACTCCCCTGCCATTATTAATACATTCATTAAAACGATTGGATAGAGGGTCTAAATATTCGCCAGTATTTGCATATACGACGTTGTCTGATACAATCATCCTAGTGTTAGCACTATCCGGCTGACTACTTTCTAAAATATAATCTCCATTTTCTGTGCAATAGTAATGTAAGTTTTCCATGAAATCATTGGTCTCACTATTAGTATACCTCGACTCCATCATTTCCACAGTCTCATACATTATGGGACATTGGTCTTTAACCTCTTTCAAAGAAATCTCCGCAATCCCCTCGCTGTTATTAACAGATTGCATCTTCCGGTGGAAAATGCTTTCCCTAAAAGAACCTAAAAGCTCTGGGGAGGCAAAGGATCTTAGAACTCGATCTTGAGACTCAACATCATAATAGCCACATTCTTCCAATCGACCCTGTACTTCAATACCCTTGTTTATGATTTCCTCCGGGTTCATGATTTTCCACGCTTTTGAATCTACATCTATCTCATTGATGTAATCTTTCTTGAAATCATCAAGTTCAAGCGGATTTTTTTCTCGTTCAATATTATTTGAGAAATCTTCCAAATTAAAATCCATAGTTATTACTTTACTTTGTTAACTTTCACCCAGTGAACCTCTGTTGACAGTGAGCTTGACACGATACACTGTCCAGTTAGAAGCTTAGGGATAATTTGTTTCTGCTCTTTTGTCAAGCCCATAGATTCTGCTATCGCTTTCTGGTCATCATCGGCTACGAGTCGATGGGTAATTTTAAGGCTTGTGTTCTTTATAGCATCAGGGATTAATCTTGTTGGTACTTGGTCTACCAACATAATGCCTTCTCCATAAGCCCTTATTTCAGAAAGCATATTACTGAACATCATTGCAGACTTATATTGAGGCAACTCTGGATTTTCGCATTTTGACATTACCCGATGAGCTTCTTCAATGATTGTAAGATGTTTGCAACTATTATCGTTGAAGTCTATAAGACCTAACTCAGCCAAGGCTTGCCTATATTCATAGAGAAACTGGAGTATTAATGACATGAAGAATCCTTTGTCCACATCGTCTCCTACATAAGACAAGTTGATGAGACAAGGCTTCTCAAACAGTTCCTTCCAGTTGGTTGTCTTAGGAGTATTCAATATTTCGCCTTTCCACCCACGCTTTAAACTGTCAATACGAGTGTTGAGACAAGCCTTCATGTTTTGTTCTACACGTTGTTCATAGCCTCTGTTGTTTAGTACTTTGTCAACAGAAACGCTCATACCGTTAAGGGTAGGATAACGGGTTATACCATATTTAGGCGCTTCTGTTAGCCAGTTGGTTGTCTTGTTTTGATATACAGTATATATCAAGTCCTCCATCAATACAGGAAGAATGTCGTACATAGGAAATGCCGAAGCGAATGTAGACTTCAGTCTGTCTATGTGCGCCAACACGTTTGGTTCCTGACTACTTTCTAACCAAACCAGCTGGAACGGATTGAGACTTAAAGGCTTAGGAGAAAATCCGCCTCTATATTTCTTACAACCTGGAATAAATATGTTTATAGGGTTGTCTTTATGATTCTTGTTATATTCTATAGCCCAGTCTACGTATTCGGTCTTTGCAGGCTCTATGACGAGGAAAGGTGTATCGCCTATTCCATTCAAAAGAGCCTGAACTGTATTAGTTTTTCCTGTGCCATTGATACCAGAGACCAAAGTATGGCGAGATAGCTGGTTTATTGGAATCTTGAATTCCATTTTTGTAGGTGAGCCACCATACAGAAGCTTCCCAAAATTAATTACTTTACTATCATCAGTATATCGTTCCTCATTAAGACTGAAATCAGGAAAACTATCAATGACGCTTATCCCTGGAACACTTCTCAATGGGAAATTTATAAAGTATGACAATTCTTTAGTAGTAAGTACAGTCCGAAGATCATCATAATCTTTGCCAAAAGGATGCTCGAACTCCACTCCTGAATCTGACTCAATACTTATAGCAGGATTAGCAAAACTGCCTATTGTTTGAGGAAGATAATTGCCTATAACTTCTTCAATGTGATGAATTCTGACAGGCTCATAGATTGATTCACGTCCACTTACAATGGATTTAAGTTGCATAGAGGCACCTTGAATATCTTGCCTTGTTTCAGCCATCACATACACACCAACTGACCAGCAACCAATAGCCTTGCCGGTTTGTAACCGATTACCCTGGTAGAACAAATGTTCGGAAACGGCTTCTATTTGTTTGTTGACAATGTTTGAGCTGATTGTTTTCCCTTGCGAGCTGCTAGTTGTATTTGTTTCTCCATGACTTGTAGTCTCACTATGTGAGCTACCAGTAGTATAGGTTGGAGTAAAATCAGAAAATAGTTTTGCTCCAGTTATTTGTGAAGATGCGGCTAAAATCTCTCCTCCTTTTTTTATTGCTTTTACAACCGCAGCGGCTGGAGGATAAAAAGTGGAGGCTATAATAAGGCCAGCACCTACAGTCCTAATTCCAGTATTAAGAGCACCTTTAGAACTTTTACTTTCACTAGTACCATCAGTAACTGACTTTGATTCGCTTAATGCCTTACTCATTCCTTCTGATGTGTTTTCAGAGAAATTGAAAGATTTCAGCGATTCCGCCTGGCCATTAAAATCTCGTATCTTGTAAAGCGTGCTGTCAATATCATTTTCTGGAATGGGGTCAGCAACGACTAAATAGGTAAAATTACGTTTTTGCATTCCTGCAAGAAGTGTGTCTATGGTTGCTGGATATACAGTCTTGTATTGGCTTTCCATAGAAGGAATACCCGTCAATGAATCAACATAATCGTAATTTCCTTTAATGTCATCTCTAATATCATCAAGATTACCTTTGACACGTTGACACCTCATGCCTGGCCAGATACCTTTGATGAAATCGTTAAGACTATCTGCAAAAGATGAGTCTATTTCACTTTTAGAATAGGATCTCAGCCCTAAGTACATGTCATACTTTCCTTCATTACCATGAACGAGGAACAGAAGTTGGGTCTTGTTCGGGATGAAACACGTAGTTAGAATTTTCTGGATAGCGGTGAAACACTTTTCAGCGCTGTTATCATACGGTTTCCCCACTTGGGTGATTTTTATCCAATATGGTGCTGTAGGCAAGTCTTCATGCTTCGTTGCCAAAGTAAGATGAAATGGCTTAGAAGAAGCAGAAATGCCATCTAGATATTTCCTTTCTGTGGAGAAAGAGAGCGACTGAGCTACGCCATTAGCAGCAAGCACCTTTGCCAAAGGCTCAAATCGCTCTTTCTCTTGTTGTGTTAACATTTGCATAGTTTACTCTATTGGTATGGACACTTGTTTAAGATTGTTATCTATCTGCTTGGCAAGATAATTACTCAATGCGGAAGATACAGCATTGGTAAACTTAGAGTTTTCCGTCAATTCCTCTCGCATCTTCTCTCTTACATTGGCAGGTACATAATCTTTCCTCTTAAGAATTCGTTCTGCCTTGTCCTTCCTCTTTGCTGAATCATCGCGGAATTTTAGCCAAATTGCCTTTCCTATATAGTAAGGTGCAGCAAATATGCCAAACATAAAGACAGCAAAAGCAGCCCATAGGATATCGCCTATAACATGTGAGAAAGAATCACATATGTCAGTTATTGTTTTCGACATATCCTTTAGACTTTCATTTATTGCAGAGACATCACTAATTTCTACAGATCCAAACTTGGAAATTTCCTGTCCTGGAGCATAAAGACTTATTATGCTGTTAATCTTTTTGCGAATTTCTTCGCTGTGATTTGAAATGTAAGATTGAAGATCTTTATTGACAATTCCAGATACTTTATTGCTTGCAAAAGTCTTTATGTCTTTTTCCAACTTAGCTTTTAGTTCGTCCATGTCAGTGGTTTTGCCATTCCTGATCCAGTCATCACAGGATGTCTCCACAGCTTTCCATGCTTCCACAGCTGTGGAATCAGCCAATTGCGATGTCAGACCACTGACAATCTCGTCCTTATTAATAAGAGATGGTATCTGCTTTTTAAGTTCGGTAACCATTATTGTTGTTATCACATCAGCAGCACCAAGCATGGCTATTCCTCTGGAAATAGTAACAGAAGGATTATCTCCATCTATTTTAACATTGTCTATAGGCAGTGAGAAGCACTCCGCTATGATTGGACGAATAAAATTCATCCTTGAAGCTCCACCTGTTAAGAACACACCATGAACTTTCTTTCCTGGTATATGATTGTCTCTGAAATCGCTTATAGCATCTTTCATCTTATCAATATACCCGGTATCCATATTCAATTTCTGATTCAGTTCATCAAGATTATTGATGCGAAGTTTGACATACGTATTAGCATAATCGCCATAAGATTCTTCCTCATCAGATATTATATTATCGAGTGGGAATCCACTTACTGTTTTAGAGTTAGGATTGCGTCCGTAAACCAATTCTTTGAATTTGCGGGCACGAAATCTTAGTGCATCCAAATATGCTGGATATTTCTGTATGAAATCCTTAACTTCAGGAATTGTTAAGATCATGTTGTCAAGAATTGCATTGTCTATTATAGACGCACCAAGATTGTAGCCATAATCTACAGGCTTACTATTACCAGAAAGATAGGTAAAATCAAGAGTACTTGAACCTAAATCAAACACTATAGCTCCTTGAGTTATTTCTTTGGCAAAACCTACCCAAGGACTTCTTGAATAGAATATAGCAGCTCGTGATTCTGAAGTCAGTCCTCCCAAGGGAATTCCAGCTTTAATTGCCATTTGACAATAGAGTTCTTTTGTCTCTTCCTCAACCCAACCAGAAGGTCTTGCTATATAGACTATATGATTGTCATTGCGAAGTTCTGGACGACTTTCTAAAACCCTTTGATAAACAGCTCTCATATAGTCAATCATGAGGCTTTCTGCATCGCCATCTATAGATTGAGGCTTCTGTTTAAACCCCAACCTAATACCATTATTATCAGTTACATGTTCAAAGGCTTCTTCACCTATTACACAGCCATCTTCTAAACGGCAAATAGCAGAAGGAATAACCTTTTTCCTGGCTGCCATGTCAAGGTCAATATCCTCTGACCTTTCGTTTCTCATTCCTGCTTCTTTTTCCCATTCTATTGGAAAAATAGCAGCAGAAGTTTCACCGTGCCCATAGTCTATACCGACTATGTACTTATGCTTGCCCTTAATAGGTTTAATAAGATTTTCCATAAGTCTTACTCGTTTACCACCTTTCCATTCTCTATCTTCAATCCGTAGTTCTCTAAGCATTCAACGAGCGAGTTTACTGCATTAGAAATCTTTGGAGAAACAGCTTCTGAAGATGTGTTCAAAACATTGTAGACATTTACTACTTGATCAAGAAGTTCAGAATAGTCACTCTGGAGAGTTGGCTTCTCTCTGTTTTCATATACATCCTTGATTCTCTTCACTTGCACACGATAGGTTTCGATTACACTATCAATACTTTGACAGATGTTCTCAACGATATCGGTGAAGACCGTTCCGTTGACATGAGGTTCAGTTGAAGGGGCAGAAAGATTGGGTGTTGATGTCTTTGCCTGTTTTTTAGCAGAGCAGTAAATAACGACAGCAGTACCAGCAATAGCCCCAGCCACAGCGCCCCAAGTGCCAGCAAGCCCACCAGCTAAAGCACCAACTCCAGTTCCCACAAGTGCATAATAAGGATTAACAGCATTTCTATTACCCCTAGCAACATTATGGTCGTCATTTGAAATGGATGATTTGACGATTTCGTTAGTGATACTCTGCTGTGCCTGGAGAAGGCGGAGTGCTGCTTGCAGAATGTAGTCTTCAGATTCCGTAAGACTTTGGCGATATTCGCCGTTATTCTCAAACATGTCACTTAAAAAATCAGTGACAATCTTTTGTATTTGTTGAGCATCTTTAGGAAGCGTCAGCCCTTTCAATGACTCAGACAGCTTCGCTTTATTTGAAGCGAAAATAGCTTTAAGTGTTACTGTTGTTGCCATAAGCTATATTAGTTTTGAGGTTCTTTTAAGTTCAAATAACAAAAAAGGCGGTGTGAACTCCTGCTGTTCACACTTCCCGAAAAGTAGGCTCTTGAAAAACCTTTAGAAATAGGAAACCTGAAAGAGGAATCCACACCGTATACACGGTGTGAACCCGTTCAGACTTTTCCTGCTCTATTCCTAAAGATAAATTTTTCCAGAATTCACTTTTCAGAACAGTATGTATCTGCACGAGGACACAACTTTATTCGTGACCCGAGGATCGTAATGTAGATGGAATTTCTCCCATGCTATTACAATCCAATGGCAAAAATAGGTAAACATTTCCATTCTGCCAACAAAATCACGAACTTTTTTTGTGGATTCCTCTATATTTCTTACTTCTTATCTCAAAACGGTTGGTTATATGTCCTCTCCAAAGCTTTCGTCACTGCTTTCGTCAGAGGATACAGACGGGTCAACCTCTCCGTCATCATAAGCATCGTTGGTGGAGGCTTCATCGCCGGTATCTTCATCGTCGATGACATCAGAACTGCTGAAGATACTCCTTGATGGCTCCGTACTTGGTCGGTAAATGCTCTTGATGTCGGTTTCTGTCCTATGCAGGCTTATCTTTTCATCCGTGTTTGACACGAAGCTCATGTTGTCGCCATCCACCTGCAGGTCTGTGAAAGGCACGTTCTTGTCATACAGCAGAGAGTACTCCGTGTGGAGGTTGGAGAAGATGTCTTGCTCTATCTCCTTATAATTGGGGCTGACCACCACCTTCAAGGTGTTCAGGTCTGGTTTCATCGCTAATTCTCCGTTCTCCGTTATTGCCCATATTCCTTCCACGTAGGACGTATAAGTGATGTTGATGTTGTCGCCTGCCGGAGTCTCATAGCCTTCTACATTCACGTCGCGCACCTCGATGTATGTGCCGCCCTCTTTTCCCGACTTCTCGTCATAGTCAAACTTGAAGTAGATATTCCGATGTTCCTTGCTTTGGTCGTCATTCGTGATCAACGACTTGCCGGTCCAGGTGCCGCTCATTTGCTTGGCCACACTGTTCAGCTCACAGGAAGTCAGTGAGAATGCTGCCACGACGGATACGAGGAGCATGATTACATTTGCTAATCTTTTCATAACAGACAGTATTTTAAGTTTTACATGTTACCAGTGTTTGCGGATATACCGCACACATAATATAAAAACGAATAGCTTTGCTATGATAGCGGGAATCATTGCCCACAGGGGCATGTTCCAGATGAGGAATTTTTCCATCGTCTTCTCAATCTATAATGTATATGAATGTGTTGCTATCAGTGTGACGCTGATGACATTGTTGGTGCTGTCAGTCGGAGACGTCAGTCCCCATTTCATCTCAAAGTCGTTATCATGCTTAGCTGACAGGCTGGCGCAGAAATCATTGAAATCATCTATCTGCGCCTTTATCAAGTCAGTATCACAGCTGATGGCCAGAAGGTATCTGCTACATGCATCCCTGTCCAGTCCGTTTTCTTTGGATTGAAGAAGGGCGTTGTCAAGGGCTGTTTTAAGCTTGTCGCCACTCACGCCCTTACCATAGTAAGCACGGCAGCCGCCGCGATGACACAAGATCGTCTTCATGTCGGCAAGGTCAAGACTGATCTGTCCTTCGGAAGTCGCCATCTGTTGCATGCCGTTCGCAATTTCCACAGCCTTCTTCTGGGAAGATGTGACAAACCATGCGTCGATGCCGGACAATAAGGCAGGATCTACAGTCTTACGGTCTTGGTCTGCTGCAAAGACCGCTACCATGAACACTTTACCGTTGGAACATTCGCGCACATATTGGACAAAATGATCCTTGGCAACTTCGTCGTTCTGGTCAACGACAAGCACAACCATATAATATTCCTTTGTACGGCTGTCTATGATGACTGCCGCTTGGGTATTTATGACCGCCAACGTACGGCCGCATTTGTCCTTGGAAAGGTTGATTGAGTCCATAGCTCCATTGGTTGAGTGATGAAAAATGTCAAAACTTCACCTCGGGGTGTCTTTTCAGAAAGGCATGAAAGGGGCTGACGACCCGCTCAAAAGTTTTCCACAGCGCGCCGTAGCTGGGATGGTAGGACCGGATAACCACCACGTTATCATCAGGATAGTACCACAGACAACACCGTTGCCCGATGAGTTTGCGTCCGCTTTCATCGGTATAGTCATACTCTATGACCTGCGCCTCCTTGTCACCAAAGTATCGCCGTGTGATGAAGTTGAACTGTGAGTTGTAGCGGTCGAAGCAAACGATGATCTTAGGCCGAAGAATGTGG
>ERZ780029.77-NODE-77-length-10249-cov-4.20944_pt1 | contig 10249 bp, 9 predicted proteins | sample MGYA00511858_ERZ780029 | MGnify/ENA primary metagenome ERZ780029 (study PRJEB29588, sample SAMEA2146472) | human gut metagenome | biome: human gut; feature: human-associated habitat; material: faeces | place: Denmark | collected 2008/2010 ...
AAGCGAATATTGGGTTTGTTGTTGCTGACTATATTCTGTGCAATTCCCTTGATTAGGGAACATAAATTCAATAGGTGCGCAATTATTGAAAAGGTATTGAATGGAAACAATGCTAATAACTTGCGACTGGGTGATGTTGGTTCATATATTCGTGGATTGACATACAGCAGCGATGATGTTGTTGAATACAATAGCACACTTGTTATGCGCTCTAATAATATTGTTAATGGTAGTTTGCTTGATTACCAAAACAATGTCGTGTCTGTCAACAAACAAATATCCCAAGAGCAGCAATTACAAGATGGGGATATTATTATTTGCATGGCGAATGGAAGTTCTGCTTTGGTTGGAAAATCATCATTTTATGATGGGAAATGCATATCTCCTATAACTGTTGGTGCTTTTTGTGGCATCTATCGGTCTAAAACGGCTATTACAAAGTGGCTATTCCAAACCAATAGATACCGTAGATATATATGGAACTCTCTGCAAGGTGGTAATGGGGCAATTGCCAATCTTAACAGTGAAGATATTCTTCGTATGTCGTTTCCACTTCCAGACAAACAAACAGCGGAGCGTTGCATCAAACTTCTCTCATCTTTAGAATCTTTGATAGAAAGCAATATATCGCTTTGCTCAAAGTTTTTTCAACAAAAAGAGTATTTACTCCGCCAAATGTTCATATAAACATCTGACGGAGCAAATACTGCTTCTGATTAGACAAACAAGTTGCATATTTTTCTTCGTTTTCTACTTTATCGTCAATTCTTTTAAGAACATTCAGTGTATGAAGTTGATGCTCTTTTGACGGAATAACGACCTTCATATTAAGCCATTCTTCAACATTTATAGAGCGTCCGTCTCGAATACCATAGGTTACAATAATCAGAGATTTTATAAATCTTTGAGAAGTGAAATAATAGGACAGATAACTATATTCCAAAAGGCTATTTGGTCGCAATATTGTATATGCAGGACTACACACGCCTAATTTATCAGAGAAAGCGAACCCTCCTTGAAATGAACGCAAATGAATAACATAATCACCTTTTCTTACAATTTTGTAGGTATTGATATTGCTACGTTCAAATTGAATATCTAAATTTAAGTCATCTCTATTTACCATGCCTTTTTCTTGACTTGCGGAAAGAATATTGTAATATTCCATTTGTTTGTTGCGCTCATTTACAACATCAAACAATTGACCATACGAGTATTCTTTGCCTTGAATTTTGGAGTACAACTTTTCAATAATTGCGCACCTATTGAATTTATGTTCCCTAATCAAGGGAATTAGTAATAAGATATTTGCAACCATACAAGGAATTGAATATAGAATGGGGAATATTGTAACAATTTCTAACGGAAATAGCAATGTACAAGATGCTGTTACAGAATCAAAGGATGGTTTGTATCCTTTCTTTGACAGGTCTGAGGATATAAAATATTTACCTACATTCTTGTTTGACAAAGAAGCTATAATATATCCAGGTGAAGGAGCAGAATTCATGCCACGATATTTCAGAGGAAAATTCGCTTTACATCAAAGATGTTATGCTATTTTTGACTTCAAGGAAATTATAAATGCTCAGTTTCTTTATTTTTATCTAAAGACGCAAAATTCATATTTCGTCAGAAATGCTGTAGGTTCTACTGTACCGTCATTAAGACTTGACACATTTCAAAAGCTAAAAGTGATTATTCCTCCAAAGAAAATACAACATAGTGTATCTTTATGCCTTTCTTCTATGGAGCAGAAGTGTAATGTCGAAAAAGATATTTTACAAAAGCTATTAAAGCAAAAGCAATATCTGCTTCGCCAAATGTTCATATAAACATCTGACGGAGCAAATATTGCTTCTGCGAACTTAGGCTTGTTAGAATGTTCTTTTCTACCGATAGTTTGCTATCTATTGCAGACTGCAACCGTGCATATCGGAGTTGTTCAGTATATGATGGGCAAAATATCTTGGCTTTACCATAGTCCTTGAAATATATATGTGGTATAGCCATTCCTGTTTTATAAGGCTCAAAATTGAACACTTTCAGTATATAGTAGAGGTATTGAAGTGAATATCCGTCTTTAGCTTGCAAAGTATTCAATGTTCCTGTCGCAGAACATTTGCCTGTAGCGTAAGAGACAGTACCGACACCAGAACCATCTTTGATAATATAAACGGCTTCACCCTCTGTATTATAATTATCAAGGTAGCCAACGATGCCATTTGCACCATACACTGGATAAATGCCAGTCTCACAAACATCACTTTCTTGCAGAGTAGAAGAGCTACAATCCAAGCAGTCTGATAAGCGAATATTGGGTTTGTTGTTGCTGACTATATTCTGTGCAATTCCCTTGATTAAGGACTGCAACTTGTCAATGATTTTGTTTTGGGTGGCGATGCGCTCATCAAGCAATGACAATAATATAGCTATTTTTTGTTGTTCCGGTAAAGTTGGATTATATGTTTTAATCGTTTTTAAATGTTCTCCGTATAGATGAACAACAGATACGCCTTGTGCTACTCTTGCAATATCATATTTTCGCTTACCATTCAACTGATAACTCATAAATGCGCCATCGTATTTATGTAAGCTAATGACATTCAAATCACCTCCTAATAGAATACTATCAAATGGAACACATCGTGCAGTGGCAATATCAACAGCGGTTTCACCAGAACAAGGAATGATTACATCATTTGCTTTACTCCTTTTAAGTTTTGAACCGTCAATATCAGTCTTACTTTCAACTTGCTTGATGATTTCGGATTTGTACTTAGTATATAATTCGCCATATAGGATACATGGATCGCCATCTTCAGAAAGTTGTTCTTTGGGTATTCCTATTCCCTTTGACAAAGTAGCAATCCTATCTAATAGCTCTTCTTTCCACTCTCCACTAAACTCCGTGAATCTCAAATGGGGAACATCAGGGATTTATTATTCTCTAATTATATGTACAATATATTAATATACGATTATGGGACAAAAAACAATTAGAGAAATCTCGGTTGCATGGAAAGAGTACAAGCAACCTTATGTGAAGCAGTCCACAATGGCTGCTTATGTGCTCATCTTGGAGAATCATATTCTTCCGAATTTTGGAGAAAGCGAGATACTCCATGAACAGGCTGTGCAAGACTTTGTTTTGCGGAAAATTGAGAATGGGCTGAGTGTGAAATCCGTAAAAGACATTTTGATTGTTCTGAAAATGGTTATGAAATTCGGTGTGAAAAATGAATGGATGGATTATCAAGAGTGGGACATCAAATATCCGTCTTCTTCAACAAACAAAGAATTGGAAGTACTGTCAGTTGCCAATCACAAGAAAATACTCAATCATATTCAAAGCCATTTCTCCTTTACCGGACTGGGTATCTACATCAGTCTTTGTACAGGACTTCGCATAGGAGAAGTCTGTGCTTTGAAGTGGAGTGACATCAATGTTTCTGAGGGAACGATTACCGTTAATCGTACAATTGAACGGATTTACATTATAGATGGGATGGAGAAACATACCGAACTGGTTATCAATACTCCCAAGACACAAAACTCATGTCGGGAAATTCCTATGACAAAGGAGCTGCTTGCAATGGTAAAACCATTAAAAAAGGTTGTCAATGAAGATTTCTATGTCTTGACTAATGATGAATATCCAACCGAGCCTCGTACTTACCGTAATTATTACGGCAAATTAATGGCGAAGTTGGGTATTCCCAAATTAAAATACCATGGGCTTCGTCATAGTTTTGCCACTCGTTGTATAGAAGCTGGTTGTGACTACAAAACCGTTAGTGTATTGTTAGGGCATTCTAATATTTCAACAACTTTGGATTTATATGTTCATCCAAATATGGAACAGAAAAAGCGGTGTATTGCAAAAGTATTCAAGTCTCTTGGTAAATGACGAATAAAGAGTGGGAGGATGTTCAAATGCAATTCTCTCACTCTCTGTTCCAAAGTGATTGGCAATTTTTGAGTTCGTAACAGAACCATCTGAGGTTGGCAAAATCGACCTAAAGAATCTGGCAGATTCGTTTCGACTGATAGGCAAGAGTTCGGACAATAGTTCTGTGTTCATTATCGAGTATCGCATTTATGGTGGCTGACATTACTCTGGAATATCAACCTAACACCAGGAAAAGAGTTCACATAAGAGTTCATAAAAGAACCAGTAGGGTTCATAAAAGAGTTCGTAAAAGCATTATTGAAATGCGCTTATCCCTGCCAGCTATCAAACAGAGGATAGCCCAACCAAAACATGATTGCGTGGAGAGTTAAGGTATTCTATAATCGCAATAAAGCCATATTCTACTTGCCTTGGATTGACAACTTCTCACGAGCGCTTTATCGCTTGGAATATTGAGTTACCCTAACTCAATGGAGGTCGTATAATGAGCAGGCCCAGGGTGCAATTAAGTGTGCAAATTTCGCTTTTTGTCGAGAAAGATGAGGAAGAGGCTGGTGAAAAGAAAAAGTGCTTAAATAACGCTATTTTTCATCCAATCAGCTTGCTGGAAAATTGGCACTCTCAAACGACCGCTTGGTCGCTTGGGGTATTAGGCTCCCCATACAAGATAATGTCTGTACAACGGGCAAGCCCTTGGCTTAAAAAGATAGGTTTGGGAGATAAGACGGCAACGACCAGTTTCAAGAATTATCATGAAACCAGTCGTTGTACTTAACTTTGGCTTATACAAGAATATACGCTTTGAGAATAAAGTCAAGTGGAGAGTCAATAGTGGTAATCGGGCATGAAACGATAAATGCCGCGGTTTTCCTGAACCACCATCCGTTTGTTCGTGAGAAACTTAATTGTTTCCACAATCTTGTTGTGATTCAATTTTGTTCCTGCCAGTTCGTAGGCAGTGGTCAGTTCTTCTTCCAAAGCTTTATATCCCGAAATAGTCTCTTTCCCCTCAAAAGCCAGTTCGAGAGCCTTGCGATGGGTGGATTCGTGAATGTTCTTACCTGGGGAGAATGGTTCTTGCTTGGGACGACCAGCACTTTTCTTGGTCGGCACATAGTCCGGCAGAAGTTCGGGAAGCGATTGGTCATTGATGTAGAAAGCGAATGGCAGGAAGTCCTTTGAGCGGGTATGCACACTTTCCACTTTGCTGATTTTGCTGTCGTCCTTGTCTTTCTCGATTTGGATGACCGTTTCCGCTTTGTTGTTGATTTCCGTGCCAATGTGTCCACGGGCATTTTCATCACTTTTGTTCTGATGGAGAATGGTGTGAAGATGAATCTGGTATTCGTCAGTCCACTGCATAAGTTTGGATATTACACATGTGGCTTCACTCGGTGAATTGATGTCATAAACCAAGTCGCGGATTCCGTCAATCACGACAAAACCAAGCCCTTCAATCTGACTGATGGCATCGTCTATGATAGCCAAACGCTCCTTCGGATTGAACTTGCGTAGAGCGAGAAAATAGAAACGGGCGCAATCTTCATTAGCCGGCAACTCTGCCAGTTTCATGATACGTTGCATTACAATCATGCAATGATTCTGACTCTGTTCTGTGTCAATGTAAAGGATGCGGTTTTTCCCATCAGGAAAATCCGTTGTGTAGTTAAGGACTTCCTTTCCGGACAAAGCTGCTGCCACCATAGCCGACACGTTGAAGGTCTTTTTGCTTTTTGCCTTGCCAATGGATGCACTGAAATTTCCCAATGTCCCGATAGCCACTCCGCCTATACTCAGGACTTCCGGCTCCTGTTCGTACACCTTTTCCAGACTGAGCATAGTATCTTGCCATCTCGTAGTGATTTGAGCAAGCTCCTCAATGGGTGTTGCCGTTTCCATATTCACCAGTTTTTAGGATTAGGCTTGCGACGGTGTGAGGCATACATCGCTTCGTTTTCTTCCTCATAGGTGAGAGGTGCTGAAGTTTTGCGAGATGCCTCTAGCCATTTGTCGAGCTCGTCACGATAGATATAAAGGTGCTTTCCTTGTTTGATAACCGGAATGTTGTCCTTCTTTATCTTGTAATAAAAGGTGGAGACTGGCATTTTCAGATAGGCACAGGCTTCCTGCACTGTCATTGGTACGTGCAAATTCTCTTTTGGTTCGCTTTGGCGGTTAAGAGTGTCCCTAAGTAAATTTTCCATTCCTGCGATTTTCTCGCACAGTTCGCCTACCACTTTGGGCAGGTCGTTAAAAGTCAAATCTGTTGTGTTCATACCTTCAATAATTAGAATTAATATGCTGCAAACCAACAGAATGAAATTTTGCAGAAATCTGTCAGCCGGAACAATGATTACCGTCTGCACGATTTAATTTTCAAGTAATGTTGTGAAAGTGGAAATCTCCTTTGTCCGGCACGTCAATAGGAATGTCGCATGGGACATTGACGCGCAAATTGGCTTCCAGATATTCAATATCGGCGTTGCGCAATTCGTATGGGAAAGAAGACTTAATGAATATCGCTCTGTCGCGACGGGAGACTCCAAGCCGTTCACCGATATTCCAAGCTAAGTGTCTTAAAGAGGGAGAACTGATCTTTGCTTCTTTCGTTGAATGGATTGGCTGACAATCGTTAACCCGGTTTTCGGCAATGCACTCTATATTCCGGAATAGTGTGCTGATATTCTCTTTTGAGAGATATTTCGAGGTTTTTTCCACTACATATTCGCGGATAGCTATCATGGTGTCCCTTTTCCGTTTCACCTCCTTCAGTTGCTCTTCCACAAGAATGCTCTCATATCTCTCCAAACTATCAGGTATCTGTTCCTCTTCTACTGGATCTTGATTAGCATTTTGATGGTTGCTTTCTTGCGGATATTCGCTTTGTACTTGCTTATTTGTAGTATTACTTGAGATTGTTGTAAAAAGCCCTGCCATTACTTTGCGGAATATGGCAAAGGTCAAAATAAGCATTACCAAAGAGATAATAAAAATGGTGGCATCAAACAGGATGTTGTGATTGAACTTTTCACCGATATTGTATGCGGTGAGTGCCGAGAGTGAAACGATGACCACTCCAGCCAAACTGCTGATATCAGCTGCTTTCTGAACTTGTATATTATTCTCCATATAGTTGTGATTGTTTACTGTTTTATGGCGTAAAGTTCAGCACTAATTTCCATATAACCATAAATACTAATGGTTATTGGACTGATATTTACAAATAATTTATGGTTAGAATATGAATCATACTCGAAAATCATACTCTAACCATATAAAAGAGGCAAAAATGACCGTTAATACTTACGGATCAAGGAAATTTTGTTGCTGGCTTTTCGCTTGTTGCTATCCACCACTTTCATGTATCGTTGGGTTGTGGTGATGCTCTTGTGTGCCATGATGCTTTGGATGGTTCGGATGTCTGTTCCGGCAGCAGCCTGTAAAGTGGCGAATGTCCTTCGATATGAATGGAAGGTGATGTTTTTGGTGATACCTGCGGCTCGAATCCACTCTTTCATGGGGTATTGCGTCCAGCATCTTTTCAATCCTTTGAATACCAGCCCTGTCTTTTCGGGAGAATAACCAATCAATTGCAAGGCTTCGTCACTAATGGGGATGATGTCTTCTGTTTTTGTCTTTTGAGTGACGGTGTGGACGCATTTTCCTCCGGCAGCAAAGTCCACGATTTCTTCCCATCGCAAAGTGAGAATATCGCTGATTCTCAGACTTGTAAGGCAAGAGAATAACGAGGCTGTTTTCAGAACCGGTATCTTGCAAGGTGTTTCTGCCAATCTGTACAGTTCATCTATGCTCAGGTAGTCTTTCACTACATCTTCCGGCTCTATCTTCTCCAAGAAATCATTTACATTGGAGTGAATCAACTTGTTGCGATAGAGTATTTTGAGAAATCCTCTGAATGTGGACCAGTAGCCCACAGCCGAATTGCGTGATATGGGACGCTCAGGACGTCTAAGTTGTTTTGCATTAAGCAGATACTCTCTGAACTTGTTGCATAAGTCCACATCAATTTCCTCGAACGAACATTTTCCACCCACGAAATTGAAGAAATGCAGATATACGAACTCCCATTTCTGGTCGTGCCTGCGGAGTGTCTTCTTATAATAGGCAAGAAAATCTCCTTTCATCTTGCTCTTGTCAAAGAAATCGTACCGCTCATTTACGATGGATTCAAAACGTCGGCATCGGATGGCTTCCGCTTTTTCCGACATGACGGCATTAAAGTTCTGTTCCCGTTGGTTCTTTGGTTCGGCGTAGATGTAGATACCCAAAGATTCATGACGGATTACCTTCATACTTTCTTTGTCGCGATAACCGGGATAATAATCCAGATAGAACGACAACATGTTTTTCTTTAGAGGTCTTGTCCTCAATGTTACAGTTTTACATTCGTGCATAATGATATGTTTTTATAATTGGTGATTAATTTGTTGCAAACCAATACAATGAAACAATGCTGATGACTGCCATTGCTGAAAATGATTCTTGTCTGTGCGGAATAATTCTCAGATACCGGATTTTTCAGCCATCACCTTGTCAAAATCCTCTTTCAACAGGAACATGGACTTTCCGTGATGCATCTTCCGTATCTTGTTATACCTCGCATAATTGTAGACATCATCCCTACGCAGGCTATATTTTTCCATTGCTTCGGTTACGCTGTAATACATTTCCCGTTGGTCGAAACCTCCGCTTTTGATGATGTCGATATGGTCTTTTGAATATTGGACTTTGCCATAAACAACACGGGACGGGATTTTATGGCGATGTACAAATGAGCATCTGGCACCTTTGCTCATACCATAGATTTCCTCCATTTGCTCCGCACTAATCCATTCCTTTATATTGTCTGCAGCCTTGTATTTGGCAAAGAATCTGTCAACTGACAGTTGCACGTAATAATTGAACCCACCATGACTGATTTTAGGAATGTCGTTTTCACGGCATAGCTTGCAAATGGTTTTTCTGTTCATCTGATAGGTTGCCGCAATTTGCTCGGATGAGTAATAACCTTCAGGGATTACAAAGGTCTCTTTCGGCAGGTCGCTTTTCTTTTCCCGTTTCTTGGGTGTATATGTTCCATCACGATGCTCTATATAGACTTTGTCAAACTCGGAACGTAGCACCATTGTTCGGCTTCCTTGCTTGAAGCGTTTGATGTCGTATTTGTTGACATAGTAGCTGATATTAATTTTGGTAAGTCCGTATTTCTCGGTGATTTCATCGTAGGTATAATAGTCAGGATTCAGCTTCTCCTGCTTTTCCTTAATCGCGTCTATATGGGCACGGGAATAATACACCTCGTGGTGGCGGTTGATTCGGGGGATATTGTGCCGTAGTGCAAAGGTGACAACGGCATTACGGCTCATACCGTACTTTTCCATGACCTGCTCCGGAGTATAATAACAGTCCGGATTGATTTCTTCGGCAAGGTCGGCAAAATACTTGTCTATAAGGGTGCGGTTGTAGAATACACGGTTACCTTCTTCAACCTTAGGAATGTTGTATAATTTGCATCGACGATACAGGGTTTTCTTCTGAATTTGGTATTTCTCCAGAATCTCATTGGTAGTGTAATAAAGAACGGTCTGTTTTCTTCCATAACTCCGTTTCTTATAACCGGGTGCATCATCAAACATTTTTTCAATGTCCGATTTGCGGATAATGGTACGCCCACGAAGTTGCAGTGCCCGAATGATACCGGTAGACATGTGCCGATAGATGGTTGCACGGCTAATACCTAAAAGGGTTGCGGTTTCAGCAGGGGAGAGATACAACTTGCTTCCTACGATACCGACTTCCTGCATGGGCTGCTCATTTTGCCGTTCCTCGTATTCCTGTAACCTCTGCTTCCGCTTTTTCTCTTTGTACGCTTTTTCATTGCACGATTTGCTGCAATAGCGTGTTACCATCGTGTGTGCTATAAATGGTTTGCCGCACCACTGGCATTTTCTTTGGATTTCCATATATTGGTCGCCTTTAATTTCGCCTATTCTGTCTCATAGCGTCTCACAATTTCTCACAGCGTCTCACACTGTGCCTTCTATAGCGGTTCCGCCCATTCTCATAGCGTCTCACATCGTGTCCAAGATGTCGCTATGATGAGTGCTAGAAGCTCGCTTATTTGTTCGGCGGTAGAATTATGGTACAAAATAATGCTGGAAATCCGCAAGCAGTCAGATTTGACTAAAAACCATATAAAAAGAAAAGCCTCTGGTTATCAGTGACTTTATTCTAATTAGCTATGATTGTTTATGGTTATTTACAAGCCGTTACTTGCCGATGCAGAATTTCGAGAATATTTGGCTGAGAATATCG
>ERZ780029.79-NODE-79-length-10131-cov-4.43559_pt1 | contig 10131 bp, 8 predicted proteins | sample MGYA00511858_ERZ780029 | MGnify/ENA primary metagenome ERZ780029 (study PRJEB29588, sample SAMEA2146472) | human gut metagenome | biome: human gut; feature: human-associated habitat; material: faeces | place: Denmark | collected 2008/2010 ...
CAAAGTTAGTCATATTTTCCAATGGCGTTTTTACAAAAAAGGCGGTTCCGTTTACCTTTTGTTCTTAATAGTTGATTTTAAGTCTTGCATTGGTTATTCTATAGAAGGAGTTGCGACTATTTATCCCTGCAATTGGAGGCAATACACTTTTGTGACGTTCATGAGGCTGTAGCCGAGCGTACGTACAAAATGTTGGAGTACTTAGGATTAGATACTGACAGCATTGTTTTCCATGTGGAAGGTACAGGTGATGGCAGTGATACTGAATAAATATAGATTAAACAGAAATCCGACTTAATTTTTCAGCTATTTCTTTCTTTTAAAGGATAGAAGTCAAATAGAAGACTGTCTATTTTGTCGCTGATAAACTTGTGGCCGGTCTTCATGCACATTATAGCGGGCTGGTCATGAAGGATGTTGTCCTCAAGGATTTGCACTGTCCATCATCCGCAAGATGGAGCGATAGATATCGCCAAAAGAAGGCTCACAAACTAACACAATCTACTTTGTTAGTTTGTGAGTCTTCTTGCTTTTGCTGGTGTTTTGTTTGCGTTATTATTAATAAAGTATGGAGCCTGTTCCCTAAAAATGTTTTCCCATTGTTTTCCTGTTTCAGATTTCTGACGGATTTGTGTCTGTTGTGAACTGGCACGATACTTGGTGATTTTGTGGAACGGAAGAAAATAAGGGTGATAGAAAGTGGCGTATCATGCTGTTTTCAAACGAGTTATGTTTTCCCATTGTTTTCCCGATAAAAGAAAAAGGAGTTACGAAATCTTCGTAACTCCTTGATTTTCAGTGTAGCGGGGGTGGGCCACGATCCCACGACCTCCGGATTATGAATCTTTTCAAGCGAAATTTTATAAAATTCCTAATAATTTTTAAAAGCCTATATATCAGAGATTTAATTATTTTGAGTATTACAGGAAATTGCTTAAATTTGCATCAGTTTCCGATTTTGAATTTCACGTGAATTTCACGCTCATATATCACAAGACTAACACTGGTAGGGTTATGGCAAGGACAAAGACTTTAAATTCAAGGGTGCAATCTCCTTCGGGGAATAGGAAATACTCCAGCAGAGGTGACAATAGCCTTGACAAGTTTATTTCATCGAACGGCCAGATTTATGGAACATTGACACTTGACACCAGAAGGGAGTTGAGCGATGGTCTATTTCCCGTTGCAATACGTGTAGCTTTCAATGGCAAGAATCTGTACTTACGGATTGGTGACAGATACACTTTGGAAGACTGGACAGCATTGTGTGAATGTGAAAAGCAGGCTCGCAAAAAAAAAGCTGCAGAGAGAAAGAAGTTGAAGGACAGAATGGACAAGGTGCTTGCCATGGTTGAGGAACTATTAGAAAAAAATTGCTTCAGCTTGAATCAATTGAAGAGCTTGTTTCAGGGAAAATCGGAGGAAGAGATTCCGAACAGCATCTACAAGATTTGGGAGGACTATATTGATACGAAGCGACAATTGGGAAAAGTCGGTTCTGCCCGCACTGGGAAAGATATCTATAAGCGCTTTGTTAAGTACATGGGGAATAATGTTTCTTTCGAAGACATCAACCATCACTTCCTATTGAAATGGATAGCTCTTATGAAGAAAGATGGTTTGAGCTCTACTTCATGTGCCATCTCTCTTCGTACGTTCCGCACGATTGTTAATATCTGCATAACAGAAGGTTTTGTGATTGGCAATACCAAGGATATGTTTAAGGATACAGACTACAATAAGTCAGGGAGTCGCAAACATGAGTTTTTGGATGTTGATGCGATGAGAGAGCTGTATAAATTCTGGGAGAAAGAAGATATTGCCGATGAGGATGGGAAACAACTGTTTTATCCGAAGAGAAAGTATGCCATATTCCGTGATCTCGGCTTGTTCCTTTTCATGTACCTTGGCGACGGTCAGAATCTTGCAGATACTTTGAGGTTGACTTATGATGAATGGTATTTCGCCACTCATGGGAAGCAAATGAGATTTTATCGCAATAAGACGAAAGATCGAAATGAAAGTGCCAGTGAGGTGATATTTCCAGTCACAGAGGAGATGCAGAAGATCCTTAACAAATATGCTAACGAGCCTAAACCAGGTGCAAGGGTGTTTCCCATCATGAAAGAGTTCATCACGCCCGAGCAGGAGTTTCAGGTCATCCAACGCTATAATAAGTACATCCGAAAGCATATGGCCATTGTTTCAGATTTGATGGGGATGGAGCAAAGACCTTCCTCCACCTGGGCGCGTCACAGTTTTGCCACCAACCTGAACAACTCGGGTAAGGTGCCATACAAATACATCAGCGACAGCATGGGACACAGTAGCAGCGGTGATATTACATCTAATTATATAGGAGCCTACCCTTTGAAGAAGATGCTGGAGTTCAACTGGTATCTGCTTCATGATGCCTCAGAGAGCACTAACCCTCATGCCGACAAACAGGAACTGATTTCCATTTTGAAGAGCATGAGCGAAGAGGAACGCAGGGAACTGTTAGCGTCAATTTAATCTCTGACTCCATATAATAACTTTATGCAAAAAAAACAACTCAGAGAGTTGGACGTAAGACAGGAAGTAACTATCTTTACACCAAAAATATCAAATAAATATGGCTTTACCCGTCAATATAGAAGACTTGCTACGTAAGCGCAAGGTAGAAGACAACCGTGTCGAGTTCAAACGTGGTTGGAATCCTGACGACATTTATCACAGCATCTCAGCTTTTGCCAACGATATTGACAATCTGGGCGGAGGCTACATCTTAGTGGGAGTTGACCAAGATGAGAATGGTCTGGCCAAGCGCCCCGTTGTCGGAATTCCTGTGGAGAAACAGGATAGGATACAAAAGGAAATGGTAGCCTACAATAATATGATCCAGCCTTACTATCTCCCTCGCACATCCTTTGAGAAAGTGGATGATGCTGATGTGCTTGTCATATGGGTACCTTCAGGCATCAACCGCCCGTATGCTGTCCCGGCCAATGTCACGTCTAAAACAAAGAAAATGACTTACTATGTGCGAAGTGGATCCAGTAGTATTGTGGCTAAGGGTGAGGTGCATGATGAGCTGATGTCGCTGGCCACTCATACACCTTATGATGAGCGTCCAAATCCCAACATTAAGATAGAAGACATCTCCATTGTCTTGTTGCACGATTATCTGACAAAAGCAGAAAGCCGCCTTCTGCAGTCTCTATATTCTCAGCCGTTGGAGGTCACACTTGATCAGATGGATCTTTACACTGGACCTACGGAGAACCGTATGCTTAAAAATGTCGCTGCTATGATGTTTTCGGAGCATCCAGAGAAGTTCTTTCCATATTCGCAGTCTGAGATAGTTATTTTTCCTAATGGCAGAATGAATGAGCCCGACAACTTCAGTGAGACGATTCTTCACGGCAGTGTCCCGCAACTTATCAACAACACATTATCTTATCTGAAGAGCAATGTCATTCGAGAGTTTGTGGTGAAACTGCCGGATCGACCTGAAAGTCTTCGCTACTACAACTACCCAATTCCTGCCTTGGAAGAAGCTGTAACCAATTCATGGTATCACAGGGATTACACCCAGTATGAGCCCGTTACCGTGACGATAGAACCGGATGGCATTACCATTACCAGCATTCCAGGGCCCGACCGTTCTATCCCGTTAGAGGCTATTAAGGAGGGACAGATGTTCCGCTCACGCCGCTACCGGAATCGTCGATTGGGCGATTTTCTGAAAGAACTGGATCTGACAGAAGGTCGTTCTACCGGCATCCCTACTATTCAATCAGCATTAAAAGACAATGGATCTCCTAAGGCGGAATTTTTGACAGATGACCTTCGTAGCTTTACGGAAGTGTTTATACCTGTTCATAAGAATATAGTAGCCAGCCAAAATGAGCCTCAAAATGAGCCTCAAAATGAGCCTCAAAATGAGCCTCAAAAATTGACCCTACTGCAAATAGAAATTCTAAAACTCATAAAGAATAATCCGCAAATAACCAGGACTCAAATAGCAGATAAGACAAATAAAGGACTGGCAACCGTCAAGCGTGCCATTAAGGGCCTCAGTAAATTAAGATATGAAGGACCCTCTAAAGGCGGTCACTGGGTGATAGATGATTGAGATATACCAAATTTCGAGATAAGCGTATGAGTGAAATGCCGATGGACAATTTAGCAGCGGAAGAGAAGCTCCTTTTAGAATGGAAAGATGACAATGCAGCTGTGTATTACGAGTTCAAGCAGAGCTTGGAAAAGGAACTTGCACAGCCTTATCATCAGATATTATTAGACATGGGAGATGGTAATGCGGGGGCCTTGCAGTATGTCAGTCTCAATTTGGGGACAATTTTGTCTAAAGATGGTTTTGACTTTGACAAGCTATATTCCAAGGCGGTAGAAAACAATGATGTGCCGTCCTACTGCCTGTGCTGCTATATTCTTTTTGATGAGGGTGCTGATAAACTTCTCCAAGCTGCCATAGCAAAGACTAAGGATCCAGGAGCCAGAGAAGTAGTGAGTGGCATATGGAAGTACAGGAGGTTTTGCCGACAGAGCCAAAAACGAGAAACGGAGAATATAACAACAGACGAACTGAACCTACTGGCACTTCGTCGCTGGCACTACGACCATCAGGAAGAATACGCAGAGTTTCTTTCCTTGTTCCAGAAATCATACGATGGTGACATGACTTTCATCCAGAACAACTTTTTCTTCCTCATGGAGATACTTTCTTTCAATGGAATAAGAGAAATGGTAAAAATAGTGTCCGGTTTTTTCCCCGGCAATAAGCACCACGTGCAAAGTCTGATGGATTCTGAGGAGAATCTGCTGAGAGGTCGCTTGTCAGAAATGCTTGACTCAACACTTAACAATGATGCCGTCCGTGAACGGTTGCTTCACAAGAATCCCTACCTGCTCAGCCTTTATTATTGGATCGTATTCGACAATGGCTTCCTTCATGCTGCCGACCTCATCTCTCACACATTCTTGAAAGCAGACAGCCCTTATTGGGAAAAGATTATAGGAAGGCGGTGTGTGGAGGCACTAATAGGCGCAAGCATCCTCAAAGGACAATATTCTAAAGGCCAGTGGAAAGAGTTCTGTAAGCAGTTGAAGAAAGGTGATGTCAAAAAAGTCATTGACGATGCCTTGCGTGAGGTGAAAGGACGTAGAGGAAGAAAAAGTAAGGTTGTTCTTATAGAAGAAATGTTGCCTACTGAAAACGTTTCTGCCTTGACTGTCGAGATTGAAAAGATCTTGTCCGAGTGGAAACACTTGGAGGGCACAGACGTTATTCTTCCATATATCTTTGCTGCAATGGTCAGAAGCAATCTGGCTAATAAAGGTCACAACTACCGTACTTTTCATGCTGCCATGCAAGAGAAATTTCCGAGCCACAATATTAGCAATGGCTTCAATTGGGCTGAGGCTGTTTATAATGCACTTATTTCCGAAGGAGCGGGAAATGTCGATATTACCGAATCGCAGATCCAGCGCGGCAAGAAGCACGTGACTGACATCAAGCTTCGGCTGCTCTCAGCGGTCAATCCCAATATCAAATAATAATACAAGGATGCTCATATAGGGCATCCTTTTTTTATGCTTATTAAATAGGACTGTTAAATTCCTACCTTTATTCGTTAATTCCACCTTGGCAGAATTCGCGTTGATTTTCGCCAAGGCAGCATCCTGTGGTATTGTGTTATCTTTGCCACGTGAAATCTTAATATCAGATTAAATGCACGGTAATTTCGTAATGCTTCAGGTGGATGACCTCCGAAAGGTTATCACTGAGATTGTAGAAGAGGTCTGCGCAAAGCGCGGCCTGAATGAAAAGCCTTCCGTAGAAGAAGGCGAGTGGTTAACCCGTGAAGAGGTGTGCGACATGCTGCATATCACTTACACGACCCTCTGGCGAAAGGAAAATGAAGGTATGATCAAAAAGCACAAGATCGGCCGACGTAACCTTTATTCCAAGAAGGCAGTAATGCAGATGCTGTCTTCTGCTTTGGAAGATGGTAGTAGAGATGGTGTGCAAGGAGGATCCGTATGAAAGAATCCTACATGAGTCATAAGGAAAATGGACAGCCAGACTTTCTTTTCCTTATCAATGCCGAGATAGAAAAAGTGGAATCAACAATGAGAGGCCCGTTTGCCGATACGCCTGCGCCATGTTTTGAGCTTCCAGTGTCGTTGCCGGCACCTTCTGACAAGCCTAGGAAACATCCGCATCTGAAGGCATCGACTTTTACGGATTTGTCCATCTCTGTTGATTTGCTGTCGCGACCTGTCCGGGATTACATCCGGACTGTGACGGAGTCGTATGGATGTTCACAAGACTTTGTCACCGCTATATGTTTGATAACCGCCGGAATTGCGGCTGGAAAAAAAGAGCAACTTGTCACCAACCCGTATACCAACTATCCCTGCGACTTTGTCTGCCTGGTCGGGAAACCAAGCAGCAACAAAACAGGACCATTGAAGGAAGTCACAAGTCCGCTTTGGGAAAACGATAAGGCAAGTTATGCCAAGTATGTTGAAGCAAAAAAGGCCTACGACCAGAATAATGGGGAAAACAAAAGCATCAGCGTTGAACAACCTGTCTTTCATCAGCATATTGCTGGTGACAGCTCTCCAGAGTCTCGTAATATGTTGTTGGCGCAAGGTGATATGATTCTCATAGCAGCTGACGAACTGAAGTCCTTTATTGATTCTTTTGGACGTTACGCCAAAGGCGGAAATGGCTCAGGGAGCGAAGTATCGCAATTGCTGTCCATTTGGTCCAACGTCAGCTTCACCATCAACAGGAAAACGGAAGAAGCCAGACTTGTTGACAATCCTGCAATGAGCATCATAGGTGGCATTCAACCTGCGCTCCTCTGCAAGACATTTGGAACTGATGCGCTTATGGACTCGGGCTTTACACAACGTTTCCTTTTCGTCTATCCCGAAAAGACGACGTTCATCAAAAGGTGTGACCGAAAGCGGATGACACAAGAGACACGCTCGGGTTGGGCTGACATCATAGACAGACTGCTCTGCATGAATCCACAAACATTTCAGCTGTCTCATGAGGCTGAAAGAATTTATGCAGACTATGCGGATGCAACGGACATACAGGCCGATGCAGAAGAGGATGATTATATAAGTACAGTCAGGCAAAAGATGAACATCCATGTATTGCGCCTGGCTATCATGTCTCATCTGTTGTCCGACCATTGGGATGAACCGGTAATTACAGGAGAAGCGATGACTTTTGCCATTAGTGTTTCCGATTATTTTACTCGGATTCATATTGAGCGCATCTATCCGTTGCTGAGAGGCACAGCGAGACTTCCCCAGGTGATGACCAATGGTGATCTGCTTCGGGCAGTGAACCGGCAGTTCAAAGTAAAGTCACAGAACTCTCTTGCAGACGCTCTCGGTGTTTCGCAGCAGTATATCAACAAGACACTGAAAGAATCGTAAGGTTGTAGTTGTACGAAGGCAAAAACCGCTAAGTATCAACAAATTAAATCTACAACAGTTATACATCCTGCCGTATCGGACTTCATCCATATTGCATGGTGTTGGTGGTTGTACCCTTGTTGTAACACCAAGAAGCTTATTTCCAGGACTTTGAGGCAACCTACAACTACAATAACGACAATAGAAAACAGAAAACAATGAAAAGTATATTCGATACCCCAATCAGTTGCTATCGTAACGTAAAGGACAATGTCGGCACAGTAACTACTCTGCGCGACTTCCTCTTTTGCGACCAATACATGGAGCGGATAAAAAATATTCGCACTCTTGCTGACGAGGCGCGGCAAAAGAGCCTGAAAACAGAGCTGCCACAGGCAACGATTTCAGGTACATTTGCTCCGACGCGCAAGGCGGAGAACCTAGTGACCCACTCCAGACTGCTTTGTGTCGACATCGACAAGCAGGATAATAACGATACGGGGTGGCTCGATGATCTGAAATATGAATGGTGTCACATTCCTCAGATACTCTATGCCGCCCGCAGTGTACGTGGAGAAGGTTGGTTCGTCATTTTTCGCATTGATCAACCTGAGAAACACAAGGAGCATTTCGAAGCTCTGCGCCGTGATTTCGCTCACGAGGGCATTGTCATAGATCGTGCATGTAAGGACGTTTGTCGGATGCGTACCATTTCATTCGACCCGGAGCCCTATGTGAATGAGAAGGCAATCGTATACAATAAGGTGCACGCTGAGCCTAAGCCTATTTGCCGTGTTCCGTATAGCGTAAACGATGAACTTGAGCGGATTGAACGTTGTTGCCGGGACATTGCAAACCGAGGTGTAGACATCACTGCCACCTATGACAACTGGTTTTATGTTGGCGCAGCCCTGGCATCACTGGGTGAGCGTGGGCGAAGTTTGTTTCATTTGGTCAGTTCACAGAGTACAAAATATAAACCGGCAGAGACGGATAAGAAGTTCAACAACCTGTTGTGCAAAGTGACCCACATTTCAATTGGTACATTTTTCCATATCTGCTCGCAATATGGAATAAACTATAAGGAGGAATCAATATGAGCACAAACGTAGAAATACTCAGTTTCAGCAATACATTCTTCAAATATTTATGTTCATTCGCTTGGTTTGACACTGACAAACAGAATGCCCTGATGAAACGGTATCATATTGGCAGCACTGAACAAGGCGAGCAAGTGGGACAGCCAATATTCTGGCATGTTAATGACGAACAAAAGATAGTCAATGGGCATATTGTCACAATGGATGGTAATACAGGTAAGATATATGATGAAGGATGGTACTATCAAGACGGGAGGATGACGTGCCTTTTTGGAGAGCACCTGTTGCCAATTGCCACTGAGCGGACGGTGGCATTGGTAAAGGATGAGATGACTGCAGTTGTCATGAGTTGCTTCCCGACGCCTTACATCTGGCCGGCGACAGGGAAAGCTGATGTCACTTCCGGGGATTTGGAAGCTCTTAAAGGTCGGGCCGTGGTAGCATTTCCCGACAAGGGAGAATATGACCGATGGTGTGAACTCCAGCAGTCCATTTCCAATCTACGGTTCTATGTCTCCGATGTGATGGAAAGAACACAAGTTGGCGGTCACACAATAGCGCAAATGGTATTAAGTCAGCAACTTCATTGTCATTCACCAGCAACGGAAAGGGGATGCCGCCAATGTCATTTCTCGCATGAAGGTATCAATGGCACTTTTTGCAACCGATTACACCGGTACGTTGAGCATGGGAAGGGCGAATGCAACTATGAGATGGTGATAGATGAAAAGTCTATGTGTGCATCAGTTACTCAGAGCCAGGAATTTGGCGCAGCCAAAAATCCCATAACATAATATGGACTTTTAGATTCACTACGCTCCCTTAAAAAGTCCCATTATGCTCTCCGAGGGTATGCCTCCATGAAGTATTGCCTGCTCAAACTGTCTTCAGCAGAGAGCTGTCTGAGAGGGAGTGACTCTCTCCCTCAACCCTCCACTCGTATTTCACCCGATACCCGAAAGCCATAAAAAGCCCCTAATATAAAGCCCAATCAACCCCCAAAGAATATCATCATGAGCAAAGTAAAAGACAGTATTCCACGTGCCGCCATCCATGTCGGTGTACCGGCAAAGTCATTTGCTGCTGCGGAAGGCTATGAGCCGGAACGCCGTGGCTGGGAAGAGAAAACCTATCGGATAAAGAATAAGGATACTAACAACCACTACGATTTCTCGCGCAAACATCTTAACTTCGAGATTAACGGCAAAGGAGAAATAGTACCACTTTGTTCGAATCCTGTGCCACTTCATGAACGTATCAAGCAGCGACTTGACCAACTTGGTTTCAAACCCTACAAAGACAAATGCGATCCCAGTAGCAACTCTGACAATAGCCCAAACTGTACTGTTGGCATCATAGTTAGCGGAGATCACCAAGTGCTTACCCGGCTTGCATTCGATGACCAGGAGGTGGACTTCTCCCTCCAAAAGAGCAACGCCCATGTGGTGCTAAAACAAGGCATTAGGGAGTGGGCTATGGACACCTACCAATGGGCATGCCATCGATGGGGTGCTGAGAATGTCATCGCCTTTGATGTTCATCTGGACGAGACCACTCCGCATATTCACATCCAGACAATCCCGGTAGC
>ERZ780029.80-NODE-80-length-10098-cov-2.58548_pt1 | contig 10098 bp, 6 predicted proteins | sample MGYA00511858_ERZ780029 | MGnify/ENA primary metagenome ERZ780029 (study PRJEB29588, sample SAMEA2146472) | human gut metagenome | biome: human gut; feature: human-associated habitat; material: faeces | place: Denmark | collected 2008/2010 ...
GGAGGCACTCACGCTTGACAATGTTGTATTCGACCTTGCAAGCCTTCCTTCTAATCAGGGTAAAGACGCCACATACCCTTATCCTGACGCAATCCATTATATCAAACGCGCCATAGAACTTGTCGGAAGTGACCGACTTATGTGGGGAAGCGACCTGCCTATGAATCTGTGCAAGGACAGCTACAGACACCTTATTGATTACATTGTCTTAAGCAATGAAATATCAACATCCGACAAGGAAAATATCATGTCTGCTACTGCAGCTAAAGTATATTTCAAATAATCCACATTTTTAATATATCCCTCAAAAGCAATGTTTACCTGCTTTTGAGGGATTTTTATATTCTCCTGTTGACATATTATGCATATCATGTTATATATACTACGACAGATGTACTACGGCTGTCGTAGTATCGCCTGTCGTAGTAATTATCATTTATTTAATATTTATTATCAGGTGAATCAGCACCTGCAATTAATCCGAAAGGAGGAGTATGCATGGCTGGCATCAGCAGCGACATTATACGAGGCTACAACGATACAATTATCCTGTATCTTCTGCTTGATAAGCCGTCTTATGGTTACGAGATTTCTAAGCAGATTAAAGCCATGACCAATGAGAAATATATTGTTAAAGAAACTACTCTTTACTCCGCATTTACACGAATGGAAAAGAACGGATATATCACTTCTTTCCCCGGTGTAGGCGAGAATGGCGGAAAAAAACGCACCTATTATCAGATTACTGACGAAGGACGACTGTATTATCAGTCAAAATGTGAAGAGTGGGCTCTCACTAAAGAAGTTATCGAAAAATTTATTGTGAAGGAGAATTAATGTATGGATACTATTAAAAGTTATCTTGAAACTATGTTTGCCAATCTCCCCGCAACAGCAGAAGTTTTAAAGGCTAAAGATGAACTGTGGGGCATGATGGAGGACAAATATAATGAACTTATCATTGAAGGTAAAAGCGAGAATGAGGCTGTAGGCACTGTTATCTCAGAATTCGGTAATCTTGACGAACTTGCTGAAACTCTCGGACTTAACAGACAGTCTTCTGCTCCTGTTGATAACAGACGCACTTTAACGCAGGAGGAAGCCAGAAGCTTTGTAAGTGCCGGCAGCCGACATGCATTTCTGACTGCATTAGGAGTTTTCTTATGTATTTTCTCAGTAGTTCCAGTGGCAGCCTGCAGTGCAATCCATAATAATTTTATCGAGACAATGGGCACTGTTGCTCTGTTTATTATAGCTGCATTCGGTGTCGGCATATTTATAATAACCAATTCTTTAATGAGTAAATATGACTATATTAAGAAACACGAATGTATCATCGATTATGCCACTGTCGGATATGTGCAGGATAAGAAGGAACAGCTTCGCAACATTTCTATTGTGTGCCGCACTCTGGGAATTATTATGTGTATCATAAGCTTTGTCCCTGCTGCCGTTTTTAATGCAATCCCAATACAGGGACTTGACGATATTGGCGGTGCAGCAATGATTTGTATAGTAAGTGTCGGCGTATTCCTTATTGTTTTCGGTTCAATGGCTGAGACTTCATGTAAGACTTTACTTGCTCTTAATGGTGACAATGTAGCCGGCAGCTATGTTAAGAAGGAGAATAAAGAAGTCAGATATATTAACAATACTGCAACAACTATTATGTCTGTTTTCTGGCCTACCGTTACATGTATATATCTGTCAGTCAGTTTCATCACATTTGCATGGGCTTTAACATGGGTTATATGGCCTATTGCAGCTGTAATACACGCTATATTCAAAAGTATACTTAAAGACGATTCCATGGAGGTGTAATTATGAAGAAACGAATTTATCTGTCAATTATATATTTTATTACACTTATATGCATAATTATCGGCGTTCTTGGCAATGTATTTAACATTTCTCCTTTTACACGCATGACTATGGCATCCAGTGGCAAATATATTGAAAATTCTTCCACTTATGATAATGTGTCAGACATATCTGTTGATATGAATCTTGGCAGTGTTGAGATTAAGAAAGGCAGCAAGCTTGAAGTTATCTATACAGGTGCTGAAAAGTTTAAGCCTGCTGTATCTGTTTCTGGAACTTCATTAAATATTGAACAGCATGTAAAAGTACATCTTATGACTAATATCAAAAACTCAGACTGCACACTTACAATTACTATTCCTGACAATATCAGTCTTAATTCTATTCAGGCTGACCTTAATATGGGCGATATGGATGTTAACAATATACATGCTTCTTCTGCTGATTTCTCTGTTGATATGGGTTCTCTTAAGATCGTTGATTCCGCCGTTAAGAATTTAACTGCTGATAACAATATGGGCGATATTAAGCTTACAAACTGTGACAGTGATGTCCTTAACCTTTCTGTCGATATGGGTTCTCTGAAAATAAGCGGTATGGATATTGATAAATACAGTGCTAATCTCTCTGTAGACTTAGGTGACATCAAGGTTAATGATTCTACTTATTCTCACAGCTATACTAATAATGCCGGAAGCAGTAAGAGTATAAATGCTGATGTTAATATGGGTGATATTAAGATTAACAGGTAACAAAGAACCGGAGCGGAAGTGAATCCCACAAAGGATTCTCTCCGCCCCGGTTCTTTGGCTTGTTTATAGTTTTATTAGATTTTAGCGTATCAGTTATCTTACATTCTTAATCTTACGTCTGCATGTTACTGCAGCACCTGCTGTTAAAGCAAGTAAAGCTGCTGCAAGATAAGCCATCATGTTATTTGCATCACCCGTTGGAACATCTTCTACAGATGAGTCATCTGTATTATCCGGTTCTTCTGAACCAGAAGGTGTATCTGCATCAGCCTTTACTAATGCATTGATTGCTGCCATAAGATGCTCTGTTGCCTCATCAACATCTGCCTTATATTCTGCAATCGCAAGTGCGTCAACCGCCTCTTCATACTCAAGTTTCATAGCTGCCCAGGATTCTGCTGTATAATCTGCCTCATTAAGCGCATCTGCTGCTGCAATAGCTGCTGAAAGTTTAGCCTTATCATCTTCACTTACAGGTGCTTTAACCTTAACGATATTAGCATCTGTTGCTTCAAAATCAATTGTAGTATCAGTATATCCTAATGCATATACAGTAAGTGACCAGTAACCTGTTCCATCATATCCTGCTGGTAACTGGCAGCGTGCTGAATCTGTAAGTCCAAGCTGGATTCCCATTACTTTGTGCATCCAGTTATCTGCTGCGAATTTAGTGCCATATGTAGCAACAGCATTTGTTCTTGTTGCATCATTCCCATAGTATGTCCACTTAACAGCCTGCATCATAGCACCTAATGCGCCATAACCATCACCATTAATATCAACTCTTAAGAATTCACCGTATGAACCTGTAGCATCTTTTACTGTAGATGTAATGTTAGCAGCCACACTTATATCCTGCTCTGCAAATGACTTTCCACTTCCAGTCTGTCTTGCAGAGAATGAATATGTTCCATCTGCATTCTTAACTGCTGTCTTAAGTCCGTTAGTATCTGCATTAACTGCTGCTGTATACTCATATGAGCTAAGCTTGTTCTCACCGAATCCACCGTATAACTTCTCACCATTCTTGACAACTCTGTAATGCTGCTCAAAATCAGCAAGATCAGATGTCTTAACCTTAACCGGAACATACTTAATACCAGTTACTTCATATGATACTAACTTTGTTGTTGTACCATCAGCATTAGTAATTGTACCTCTGTTGTATGAAAGCTGTGTACCATCTGTAAGTATCATCTGCTTTCCATCACTACTCCAGCCGGCAAGCTCATACTTCTTACCATCTTCTGTATCAATTGTTGCCATGCACTGGTAGCTTCCTCTGTGAAGACCATGATTGGTTGTTGCTCTTGTTACTGTATCAAAACCGCCTTTATCGTACTCACCATGTGTATCCTTCTCATTAGATGATGTTACATCTCCTGCGTTATATACGCCCTCATTAGCCCAGTATTCCTGCCATGTAAGTCCAGCATATACATATGAATAATCATCATCTGCTGCATGTGTATCAGACACAAGAGCTGGAAGTGCTGTAACTGCAAGAACAGTAGCGGCTGCAACAGCAGCAATCTTAGTAAAAATGTTCTTCCTCATAAATCCTCCTTGTTTTGCGAAGCAAAATCCGAACCCATTGGTGAGGAGAGGAATTTTGCCTCCTTATAATTTTTTCTATTACAAATCTGCCTACTTCTTAGCCGATTTATAAGCATAGTAAAATGCCTTCTTGATGGCATTGCTTGATTTGGTTGCACCAGATACTGCATCAACACCTGATGTACTCTGATTTGCAAGAAGCTGTGCAGGAACCTTTGCATTTGCCATATTAAAATATTGCTCGTCCTGTGCTCCTGCTTCTGAAGTTGCTGTAACTGATGTAATCACATCTCCTGATACGACTATTGTAACCGTTACATTGTAATTATAAGTATCACACACAGCAGAACCCGTATAAGTTCCGTCTGCTTTAAATGTTGCATTAGCCGGTGTATCACTGGCAGTATTACCTCCCTGTGAATCACTACTGCCATCTGATAAATTTCCTGGCTGTGCTGCCTGATTACCGCTCCCTGAATCATTGCCAGATGTATTACCAGAAGCATTATCCGAACCTGAATTACCTGCAGCTGAATTATCCAAACCCAAATTGTCGGCCTGTGTATCTGACTGATTATCAGTCTGTCCAGCCTCTGTCGTTCCTTCGGCTGGTAAAACTGCGTCACCTGCAAGGCTGCTCTCTGCCTCTTTAACCAACGCTGCAACTGTCTCTTCATTAAAGAATTCTTCCCATTCCTCGTCCCCGCCAGAAGCCGTAGCAGTTGTCTTTCTTCCTGTAAAGCATAAAAATGTCATCACTGCACATATAACCAATGCCAGTCCATACAGAACCGTCTCTGGTTTCTTACCGTATGCCTTTCCAGCTCTTGCTGCCTTTACTGATACAGCCTTTGCTATTCTCATAGCTGCATATCCTAAGAAAACTATGCTGTAGATAACAACATTTGCAATATACATGCCAAGTCCAAGTCTCGCATAAGGTATGTTAATGAGCATAATGTGAACATACATAAGACCATAAAACACATATGCTGTGCGCTGTAACTGCTTCCACTTCTTAGCCTGCATCTTCTTTCTTACAGATGGAAAAGATGTAACTGTAAGCACAAGCATTATAGCTATAAGCACAAGACTTATTACCGCAGCTGCAAGCTGTGTGGCTGATAACAGGCTTGTCTTAGTAAATAACATTCTGAAATACGTCATTCCATATGTGAAATTATGACACAGGACGAGTATTGCCGCTGTAATTGACAATTCACCTCTTATCTTCATAAGCGGTGCAATCAGCTTGCTGCCCTTAGGCAGTGCACCTGCGTACATTACTGCAACGAACATTGCCGTTCCAAGCGAACCCTTTGCAAATATCCCCAATATATTATTCTTTAAGAATAAAGGCATTGGCAGAAATCCAATCAGAAATACTGCAATAGATATTACCGCTGCCCCTATATAGTAAATACCCGCGTGTTTTTTTAGTGAACCTTTAAGAAAATATATGAATAAAGATACGATTATAAGTGATATTATTAATAACATGTCTGCTCCTTCTAGTCTTTATATCTACGGTTAGTTTTCATAAACAAAAGTAATTCCATCTATCTTTGATTAGCTTTTCCTAACTGTTCTATAGAATATATTTTAGGCCCTGCATTTGTCAATACAGACTGTTAATAATAATTCTCATCAAGGCTGTCTGGTAATTATTTCCGTGTTCATATTGGTTGAAAAACTGTCAGCTATTCCCTCTGACATATATACTTTGCTTCCATCATAAAGTATCATCTCAAAATCAAGTGAGCCACTTCTATACAGCTCTTTCGCACCATCAAGCCCCATTACAAAAAGCGCAGTTGATAATGCATCTGCTGTTGTTCCGTCAGAGCATACAATTGTAACCGAGGTCAGATCGCTCTCTGATGGATAACCTGTCTGTGGGTCTATAATATGATGGTATACCTGTCCGTCCTGCTCAAAATATCTCTCATATCCACCTGATGTTATAACTGCCTTATCAGCAGTGCTTAATACACCAAGATAACTGCTTTCACTGTCTGGATTCTGTATGGCAACTCTCCAGTCAGAACCGTCCGCCTTAGTTCCAAGCACCTGCACATTGCCCCCAAGATTAATGATTGCATGCTCTATGCCGCAGTCCTTCATAATCTGAATCACCCTTGAAGAAGTATAACCTTTGGCAATTCCACCAAGGTCAATGCTTGCACCATCTGACAATGTCACCTGCTGCCCGTTAACCTCCACATTTGTATAAGAAACATGCTTAAGTACATCCGCAATCTCGCTGCTTTCAGGCACTCTGTAATTCTTGGTGGTAAATCCCCACAGCTCCATAACCGGGTATATCGTAATATCGAAAGCACCTTTAGTTTCTTTAGATACCTGCATTGCCCTGTTCATTATAAATGCAGTTTCTTCCGATACTTCTCCGCTTCCATTTTCATTTATCTTAGTAACATCACTGTCCTCATTTCCTACCGAAAACATTGCATCAAGCCGGTTAATCTCCTGAACTGCTTTACTTACTGCTTCCTCTGAATTGCTGCCATATGCAGTAAGCGACATATATGTATCCATTGCAAATATTTCCTGTGTACTCTGGACTGTATCGTCCTTCTCTGGCTTGCTGCCACCACATGCCGTCAAAACAGCCGCTGCAAGAATTGCTGTAATTCCTGCCAATATATATTTTCTGATATTATATTTCATGCTTTTAAGTTTTATCCTCCATCTTATACTGGTTAGTTCCATAAAACTTTATAGCATAATAATCAAAATGTCAATCACATACGGTCACACATTCACCACGCAAAAACACCCGCAATATAATTGCGGGTGCTCCTGTAAAGAAAATTCTTATGAAATTAGATATCTTTTCTTCTTCTCATGTATACTGCTGCCATTCCAAGTAAGCCACTAAGTCCTGCTGCCATTAATGCTGCATACATTCCTGTATGACTCATATCGCCTGTCTTAACTGTTGTATCTGCTCCTGTTGAAGTTCCTGTTGAATCATCTGGTTTCTCTGCCGGATTCTCGTTATCTGATGGATTTCCTTCAACATATTCAGGGTTCTGGTTGTTCTCACCTTCCCATGTAACATTTAAGTTATGAAGCATTGTTGTATTCTGCCATCCGCCTGAACCAACTGTTCCTGTGTGCTGGATTGCAACACCACCAAAGCTGTTCACTTCAATGTCTGCTGTAAGGTCAACTACATGTGGATATCCCTTAGCTGCCTGATCTGCCAGCTGTTCTGTTGGTGTCTCAACATGAGCAGTGAGCTTATTACCTTCAACCTTTAAGCTGATTGTACAACCTGTTGCATAGCAGCTTGCGATAACCTCATCAGAGATTTCTGTTACTGTTCCGTTGTCATATTTTACAAGTACAAATGTTACGGCATTAGATGATGCTTTAGTTCTTACTATTCTTAATCCGTATCCTGTAAGTGTTGATGTATCGAACTTGAGAAGTACATCCATATACTGACCTGCACTACCAAATCCCTGACCTGCTGTCTTAGCCGGGTCAACTACAAGCTCAAGTGACATATCACCATATGTACCCTCAACTGGTGTGTACATAATTCTTGAACCCTGTGTTCCTTCATATAATCCTGCCCCTACACAGCCATTACCTGTTGTTCCATATTTCCAAGGCTCTTCTGTATCAGCTCCCTGCCAGCTTCCGAAGCTCTCTGTATCTGCTGGACGGTTGTAATCTACTGTCCAGAAACCAGCTTTGATTTCTGACTGCTTTATATTAGGGAAGTTAGAGAAATCTGTAGAAAGGTTCTTGCTTCTTACATCTTTCACTCCGATTGCCTTGTCATATACTGTATTTACTGGTGTTCCATAATCACTTCTGATATTCTTAGATTCTACCTTAGCCATGATGTAATATCCAACATCACCTGCTGTTAACTTATATGTATATTCTGGTGAATCGTTTCTTGTTACTGCTACAAGTACCTTATTGCTTCCCTCTGCATCTGTACATCTGTACCATGAGATTGCAGACATGTCTTCTCTGCTTCCTAAATCAAGTGAGTAATCTACTTTAAGACTGCCCTGTCCGTCATTAGTAATAACTGGTGCCTTTGTAAATGCTGGTGCTTCAATCTTGCTTGGCTTTACAGTAATTCCAACTGCTGCTTCAAGACCTGACTCTGTAGATGCATTTATAATGACCTTCCTAGCTGCATCATCATTATTAGTACCTTCTACTTTGCATGTTCCGTCACCATTATCTGTTAACTTCACATATGCCTTATCTTCGTCTGATACGCTGTATGTTATCTTCTGTGTTGTATCATTAGTTCCATAGAAATAGTTAACTGCTCCTCCTATTGAAGCTGTTTCCCTTCCAGATTCAATCTCTGTGACATCTGATGTTATTGAAAGCTGTGTTGCAACTGTGTCCTGTCCGGCTGCTTTAATTACATCCTTAACTCCTAATGGATCCCAGTCGTCACTGCCCTTTAAAAGATTGTATGTGTTGTAATATGTCTTACCGCCTGACACAACCTTGTAGGCATCAAGTACTGACTTGCCTGTCATATCAACGGTTTCTTTAGCACCCTCGCCACCGATTGTAATGCTCTGTCCATTATGAATTATGTTGCTCTGATAACACTTTAATGAAGTTGATGGTGTTTTAGTCCATCCAATTGATATAGGTACACTTAAATTACTGTTATATACACAGTCTACTGCGGTAATTGTGCCACCTTCCTTAGTAAAGAACTGTGTAGGTTCGGCTTCAACATTTAATATCTTACAATTAAATGTACAACCTAAAAATGTTGAACCTGTACCATATGATGAATATAATGGTCTGTTTCCGTAGAAATCAAAATCGCATCCTACATATACAGCATTTGCATTAAGGGCATCATCTGTACTTTCAAAATGACAGTTGTTATAAAGACTTCTTGATGCTCCATTTATTGGGTCAAGATTAAGTCTGCTTATAAAGTTACAGTTATCTGCAAACATCTTGTCTCCAGAAACATCAGCAAGCTGTGCCTGTGTGATTGTCTCTGTTCTCTTTGCCTGATTAAGCTCACTCATAAGCGGATAATCAAGGTCAACGCTGCAATAGTTACCTATTGTTATGTTCTTAACTGTAAGTGCGCCGCTGCAGTTGAATCTGAACATGGTATAGTTACCGTTAGAGGCATGTGACTGTCCTCTGTTTCCGGCTAACACAATATTATCAGGATTTCCTGTAAGGCCTTTGATAGTAAGAAAATCTGAATTAACAACCATTCCATAAGGTGTTGAATATCCTTCTGTCTTTTGTACTGTATCTGTTGCTGCCGGATCATCTATCCAGTACACATATGGTGCAACATATACTGTCATTGGATTATCTGCTGTTCCATTCTTTAATGCATCTGCTGACAATGCCTTAGTAATGTCGTTATATACATATGGGTACTGAGCAGCAAGCTCGTCTGATAATGAGCCATCAAGATATATGGCTGTCTCCGACAACTGGATTGTCTCACCCTGATACTTAATGTAAGTTCCACCGAATTCAACCGGATCAGAACTGTCAATTGGTGTGTAACCTTCTAATGTTTTGTTAATGTCTTTTACTGCTGAATATCTCATAGCTGTTACTCCTGTTTCCTGTGCAAATGCATAATATCCCTGTAATGGAACTAAGTTACCTGCAACAAGAACGCCGGTCATAACACTGACGGCAACAGAAGCAATAATTTTGTTTCTTCGTATCATATTATTCATCCTTATATTAAATTGTTTCTACTTCTTAAGATTCTTCCATTATATTCACATTGTATTTTTATATATACAAAAAAACAGCACGAAATCTTTCAAAATCAAAAAAATATGTAAAAAATCAGTAACGGTTTCTCTATAAACGACCTATAATCAGTATATGATTTTGCTTCGTAAGATATTATTTATATACCTAGGAGACGGCAATGTACCATTTTATTAATGACAATTTCCTCACG
>ERZ780029.81-NODE-81-length-10067-cov-2.1626_pt1 | contig 10067 bp, 6 predicted proteins | sample MGYA00511858_ERZ780029 | MGnify/ENA primary metagenome ERZ780029 (study PRJEB29588, sample SAMEA2146472) | human gut metagenome | biome: human gut; feature: human-associated habitat; material: faeces | place: Denmark | collected 2008/2010 ...
CAGTCCAACCTCAATGGTATTGCTTGCCAGACAGTCCACAGGCAAGAGTGAGCAGGCCGTGATGTCAGCTTCTGCATTGGGAGCCTCTTCCTGGATACAGGAGTTCAGCGTCAGTCCCAGCAGGAAGGTTCCAGCCGTTGTTACATACATTTTTTTCATACTTTAATCTGTTAGTCTGTTTAGTTTATCCATTATTGCGATATTCCAGTGGGCTCATACCCACGTTCCGCTTGAAATACTTTCCGAAGAATGACATATTTGCAAAGTTCAGTGAATCCGATATGTCCTGTATGGACAGATTGGTAGATTTCAGCTGCGATTTGGCATCCATAATTACCATGGATGAAATGATGTCCACACATGTCCTTCCGGTAACTTGCTTCACAGTCGTGCAAAGGTGAGCATGCGTGATACCCAGTTTCTCGGCATACCAAGCTACGTTTCTTGTCTGGTTATAATGTTGCATGACCAGCTGTCCGAAGTTCCGGCAGATTTGTTCACTTTTTGAAACAGGACTCTTGTCCGTATTCTTATTCTTATATAATATGGATACACCTTTATGTATATCCGCATACAGATTGGGAGCCATTTCTGTTCGCATCTTCTCGGGAAAAGTCTCATACATCCGGATCAGCAGTTTCAGGTAATCCTGCATAACACTTGCTCCCTCCGGTTTCAGTGAGAGGACAGGATGTCCCAAAGTCAGATAAATGGAATCCAGCATTGCTCTGGTCTGATTGCTTTCCTCAATGTATTTGGAAGAAAAGCCCAGAAAATAGATTTTCAGATTCCCGTCCACACGATAGATCTGGAAGATACTTCCCGGAGTAAGCGTAATGATGTCGTTGGGGCGCACCTCAATACGGTTCAGGTTCACTGAGGCATCCACTTCCCCGTCCATGCAGAGCACAAAGATTTCACATTTCAGTCTCACCGGGTAATTGGTGTAGAGGCTGAGCAGTTCCTTGCTGATATCCGTACCGATCAGCCAGGGTTCAGGTAAATCTATTTTAGGCAATTCTTTTTCCATGTCTCATTTTGTTTGAAAATATTTCATTTGCAAAGTTAGCCAATTTGAAATATCGGCTATAAAGTAATGCTATAAAATAACATAAAACAGAGAAAATCGGTGCGTTATGTCTTTCTTGAAAAGGCAAAGATAAAGAATAGACCAAAAATAAAATAAATTGACCTTGTGAGGGTGTGTAAAAAGCCGTTACTTTGCAGCCAGATTCAGATGCTGTGGAATTGGTATTTTACAGTGGTAGTTGAGACCAATTAATTAGAGAGATATAAATGAAAACAATAAGAATGAACAAAAATTATTTAATGTTGCTGGCTTTGGTTGCATTGGGATTGTCTGCATGCCGAAGTGACGAACGTACTCCCTCAGGCGGCGGTTATCTTGCTGTCAGGGTGGCAGCTGATAATGAAGTGGTTTCTGCCGCTTCACGTGCAGAGGGTGATGGAATTCCAGATGTCGGAGACTTCAGTTTATCCATAGCCAAGGAGAATGGAGAATTGGTTAGTAAATGGGATAAATTCAGTGATTACGATGCAGAGGCTACAGTCGTTCCGGTAGGGACTTATACAGTTTCTGCTTCTTATGGAGATGCAACAACTGAGGGCTTTGACGGATTGAGCTATGCCGGAAGTACGACTGCCAATGTTGCTGAAGGCGAAACTACTGATGTGACTATTGACTGTACAATCAATAAAGCCAGAGTCAGTATCTCTTATACAGATGCATTCAAGAGTTATTTTACTTCTTACAGTGCTTATGTTTCTTCTTCTCGTGGAAATAAAATTGATTATACAGCTGACGAAACCCGTGCAGCCTATTTTACTCCCGGGAATCTGGATGTTTATCTGAATGTTACTCGTCCAGGCGTTTCCGGTTCAGTGGCTTTGAAGGTTAAGACGCTGGCAGCGGAAGTAAAGCATGAATATCGTCTTACCATGGATGTGGATGCCGGAACTTCCACTTTGAATATTATCTTCAATGATGATCCGGAGAGTACACAAAATGTTGAATTTAATATTTCGGATGCTGCTCTGAATGCACCGGCTCCCACTATCGTAGCTCATGGATTTACCTCGGGTAAGGCTATGAAAGTAGTGGAAGGTGGAAGCGTAGAAGGTACTTTGCAGGCTTATCTGAATGCGCCTTCTGGTTTGGCCGGTTGTAAATTGGTTACCTCATCCGCAGCATTGAAAGCACAAGGATGGCCGGAAGAGGTTGATCTCGTGGCATTAAGTACCGAAGATCAGCAGAAACTGACTGAACTTGGTCTCGTAATGAAAGGTTTGGGAAGTACTCACGATAAGATTGCTACGGTTGAGTTTCAGAATGTAATACCTTATTTATATTGCACCGGAGACGGAAACGAAGAACACTCCTTTAAACTGACTGCTACCGATGTATATGGAAAAACAACAGAAACTCCTTTGGTGTTGAAGGTAACGAGCCGTAACAATGGTTTCGCAGTAACATTGCCTGAATCTGTACCTTATGGAAGTAATACGATGAGCTTTACTATGAATCTGGAAGGCGATGCTTCGAAAGTGAAGTTTTATTATTCAGCGTATGGAGCTGATCAGTTGTTTACGGAAGATAATGTTTCCATATCCAGTGACAGTACTACACATACTGTTACCTTAACTTATCCGGATCCTTTGATTGATACAGAAAGTGATGTGAAGTTCAAAGCTGAATATGGTTCAAAGATTATTGAAAAGACATTTAAAGTAGAAGATCCTGCACTTACTTTGTCTTTGATGAACGGTGATGCAGATGTGTGGGCAAAACATGTGAATTTTCAGGTAGCAGCTTCTGCTAAATCACGTTCTTCAAGAACTGTTTCAGCTTCAACAATTGAAATTCAGTATAAAGATTCTGATGATACATGGAAAAAATGTGAAAATGTATCATTTGATGGTCAGAATGGATTCGAAATAAAAGGTCTGACTTCTAATACTTCATATACATTCCGTGCTGTATATCTTCAGCGGGAATACTCAAATGAACAGACCATTAAAACAGAAGAAGAGTTGGGAGTTCCTAATGCAGGAATGGAAGATTGGCATGCTAATCCTCAGAATAAGAATTGGGAAATGTGGTATGTTTGTAATTCAGGAGAAAATCCTGTTTGGAATACAATGAATCAGTTAACGACTTCTGATGGAGGAAATTATCGTTATAATGCAAATTCAGGTACAATACGAACTGACGGTAAAAATGGAGGTTATGCAGCACGGATAAGAGCTGTAGGATGGGGTAGGAATAATGCTGCTTTAGGATTAGCCAATGCAAAATATGGCACTGTTGGTGAATTGTATCTTGGTTATTATGATTCAGAAGCAAAGAAGGCTGTATATGATGGAATTGAATTTACATCAAGACCTAAATCTTTATCGTTTGATTATAAGTATACTCCAGGAAAAGGTGGTGATCAATATTATGCCGAAATAGTAATATTGAATAAACAAGGAGATGTTGCGACAGAAATCGGTCGTGGATTGCTTCGAAAAGGTAATTCTGTACAGGAATGGTCGTCTACTAGCGTTGATATTGTATATACGGAAGAAGGAAAGAAGTTAAAAGCAACAAATATGTATATTGTCTTTAAATCTGGAGATAAATCAGATAATAGTTCTTTTAATACTGTGCCTAGTTTTGGAAACCTTTCTAAGGGAGAATATGTAGGTAGTGAATTCTTTGTTGACAATATTGTTTTAAATTACGAATAAAAATAAAGCCTATAAATATGAAGAATATATTTTTAATCTGTTTTACGCTGATGGTCGTACTCTTTACATTTAGTGCGTGCCATAGTGAGAAAATGGAAACAGGAACAACAGATGTAACAGGGCAGTTGAGTCTGGCTTCCATGAAGATGGAGGTGGATTTGAAAGTTGATACAGTATATCCTCAATCCCGTGCAGGAGTTGATGTAAGTAACTTTCTGCTGACTATCAAGAACAGTCAGGGAGAGCAGGTGGAACAATACACTTACAGCGAGATGCCGGAAATTATTTCTTTACCGGTTGGTACCTATACTGTTGTGGCTTCTTCTGCAGAGGCAGCTACCAATGGTTTTGATGTTCCTTTCTATACAGGTTCAACTGAGCAGTTTACAATTAAGGAAAATGAATTGACAGAAGTTTCTGCATTGACTTGCAGACTGGCCAACGTGATGATCTCAGTTGAGTATGATGAGGAACTCCGTAAACTGATGGGAGAAGATGTGGTAACAACTGTGAAGATTGGAGATAATTCATTGGATATTCCTTCTTCTGAGACCCGTAAGGCTTATTTGATTGCTCCGGCTTCTGCAGGTTCAATGGATATTACATTAAAAGGAACAATTGATGGAGAATCTGTGACGGAAGTAAAGCGTGTGGATAATGTACAAGCAGGACAGTATAATATCATTAAGTACGTACTTAATTCTGTGGATGATGGCACAAATAGTAATGTCGGGGGAAATTTAAATATTGCTATTAATATAGACTCTTCCATGACCTCTTCTGATGAAACTGTAGGAGTTAATCCGGGAGAAGAACCGGGCATAGATGATTTCCCGACAGACGGAGGAGAAGAACCTGGTGACGGAGATGGTGATGGCGGAGATGAAAGTGGCTCTGAGCAGAATATGCCGACTATTGAAGGGACACGTTTTAACAAAGTACCTTTTGATATAGATAATGACAGGTTAACAATATCTGGGGCTGCTGAATTGCAAGTCACTATTGGGGCACCTAATGGAATTGCTAATTTGTTTGTTGAAATTATTTCTGAAACTTTGGATGTATCAGAAGTAGGATTACCTAAAAGTTTTGATTTGGCATATCCTGGAGAAAACTCAGACGCTCTAAGTGGTTTAGGTTTTCCTGTAGGAGATGAAGTTATTGGTCAGACAGAAGTCCTTTTCGATATTTCAACCTTTACTGCACTTTTACCAATGTTTAAAGGTAATCATGATTTTAAAATTAGAGTAGTGGATTCTAAAGGTTTAGAAGTTACTAAAACATTAAAAATTCAGGTGGCACAATGAAAAAGATAAAATTATTATATGCAATAACTTTATTAGGCTTTTCTTTTCTAGGAGGAGCCTGTAAGGAGGACAGAGATATTGCCGGGGAACAAGGTACGTTACAGTTATCTGTTGGTATGTCCGACAAGATAACTGTTGCATCCCGTACGTTGAGCAGTGAAGAGCAGACTCAACTGGAACAGGCTTGCAAAGTCCGTATTTATAATGAAACCAGCCTGGTACGAAAATATGAAGGAACAGATAATGTACCTTCCAGCATTCCTTTGATGAGCGGAACTTATTCTGTTCGTGTTACTGCGGGCGATTCTGTGGCTGCCTCATTCGATCAACGCTTCTTTGAAGGAAATGAAGAGTTTACAATAACCAAAGGTCAGCAGAGTCCGGTTGAAGTGAAATGTGGTATTGCCAATACTGTATTGGCTTTTACATGGGACGAATCTTTGAAAGAGGCTTTTGAAGGAGATTGTCAGGTTACTGTTACTTCTGCTACCGGTGAACTGGTTTATTCATCTGCCAATGCCGATGCAAAAGGTTATTTCAGCCTGCCGGCCGATAACCGAAAGCTGACATGTAAGTTTACGGCAACTAAACTGACGGGGGGTACGTATGAACAGACTACAGAGTTGACAGATGCACAGCCTGCCACCTTATATAATATGACTTGCAAATACACAGCCACAGGACAAGAGACTACAGGTGGTGCATGGTTGACTTTGAGTGTTGATGAAACCCCATTATCAGAAGAAACTACTACTATTGGGATAAAACAGCGCCCGGTTATCGTTTGTAAGGATGCAGATAATATTGAATATGATTTGGAACAACCGATGTATCTGGCTACAAATACAAAGGGAACTTATTATTTGATTGTATCTACCTCGTCTCCTTTGAAGGGAGCTTTGCTGCAAAATGATAGATTTACAGAGTTTGGAGTTCCGGCTAATAGTATGGATCTAATGAATCTGGGAGGAAAGGATGCCAGTGTAGAAGCTAGCGGAATTTCTTTACATGCTCCAAATGCGATTATGGAAACAGGCGGAACCTGGAAAATCCAGTTCTCTGAAGAACTGATAGCCAAGATGACGGCACAGGAAGGACAGGTAACGACTACTTTGACAGCAACAGATAAGAATGGCAAGCAGCGGATGGTTACATGGAATATCGTTGTTTCGAATGCTACTGTTGCAACCACTGAAGCAATTCCTTATGAAATTTGGACATCCAAAGCTACTCTTCATGGAAAGGTAACCGGTACGTTGGCTTCTACACCGAAATTCCAGTATCGTGTGAAGGGGTCTGGTTCTTCATGGACTACCGTAGATGCAGACTTGACAGAATCAACCTTTAGCAAGGAGATTACAGGATTAAATCCGGGTACAACCTATGAATATCAGGCAATGGATGGAACGCAGGCATCAACTGTTACCTGTGAATTTACTACAGAAACAGCTTTCCAGCCGGATAATGCAAGCTTTGAATATACACAGACATATAAAGTTTCTACTTTATTAGGTAATAAAGATTGTCTTTTTTTCTATCAAGAAGGAAAGGAAATGTGGTGGGATACGGGTAATACAGGATCTGCTACTGCTGGTAAAACTCTTACTACTCAAGATTCAAATATTAAAAACTCTGGCAATTATTCAGCAAAATTGGCTTCTGCTAGTATAATGGGGACTTTTGCTGCAGGAAATCTGTTTACGGGTAAGTTTTTGGGCACTGAAGATATGACGAAAGGTATTTTAGGCTGGGGACGTCCTTGTACAAGCAGACCTAAGGCTTTAAAAGTTTGGGTTCGTTATACTCCTGGTACAGTCGATAATGGGGATTCTCATATTTCCAATGGTGAAACTGATAAGGGAATTATTTATGTAGCTGTGGGAGATTGGAAGTCTTCCGATAGTACATATGGATCAGAATGGCCGATTGTTGTTCGTACGAAAGGGCCTGTATTGTTCAATCCTCATGATGAAGGTACAATAGGGTACGGCGAACATATTTTCACGGAAAACTACGGAACTGAAACAGAGACAAGCTTAAAAGAAATTACCATTCCATTGGATTATGAGGGGTATGGTGGTTATAATAGAAAACCGGAAACTATTTTGATTGTAGCATCTGCCAGTCAATATGGGGATTATTATGAAGGTAGTTCTTCTAGTGTAATGTGGCTTGACGACATGGAACTGATTTATGAATAAACTTCTAGTAAGTGAGTAAGTGAGAAAATTAATATATCTATTATGCTTTGCGTGTTGCGCCTTGGGGGTGCACGCGCAAAGTTCGCAAAAGAAACTTCCGCCTAAAGTCTTTGTTCCTAAAGGACAATGGATAGTCGGAAGTTCTGTTTCGTATTCGGAACATACGGAAAACAACTACGATTTTCTGATTGTAGAGAAAATAAATGCGGATGGCTATTCCTTTAAAGTCAGCCCGATGTTTGCGTATGCATTGAAGGATAACATGGCATTGGGAGGCCGTTTTAAATACGGACGTACCCTGGTAAGAATGGATGAAACTCAATTGAATCTGGATGATGAAAACCAGTTTGACATCAATAACATTTATCAGTTGAAGCATTCTTATTCGGCCATGGCGATTTTCCGGAATTACATACCGCTGGGAGACAGTAAACGGTTTGCTCTGTTCAGTGAGACACAGCTGGAAGTTGGAGGAAGTCAGTCAAAGGTTGCCAACGGAGAAGGAGAGGCACTGACGGGTACATATTCCAAGTCTACGGACTTGGGATTTGGAGTCGCTCCCGGCCTGGTGGCTTTCATTAATAACTATACGGCTGTGGAAGTCAGTGTCGGTGTACTGGGAGTTAATTTCAGTAAGAAGAGGCAGGTCACCAATCAGGTAGAGACAGGAGAACAGTCGTCCACTTCTGCCAATTTTAAGATTAATATTTTCTCAATAGGTTTGGGAATTGCATTTTATTTGTAAACATGATGAAATTTTTATATAGTTGTTTCTTTTTGTTTGCGTGTCTGAGTTGTCTGCATACTCATGCTCAGGAGGCGGATTCCCTGACTGTAGTCCGGGGAGACTCTGCGATCCGTTATAAGCTGGTCGTTGTCCACGATACGGTTTATGTTCCGATTCCGGAAGCACAAATGCCGGTTGATTCTTCGCGCATTATCCGTACGAAGCCAGTAGGGCGGTATGACCGTGGTATCATTAATTACCGTTTTGTCCCCAAGCACAAATGGATTGGTGGTGTCACGGTTTCAGTATTTAATTTTGAAAGTGACAACAGCCGTCTGTTGTTCTCCTTGCTCAAGGATATTGATCTGGATCTTCGCACGCTGTCAGTGAATCCTTTTGTCGGATATGCAGTAGCTGATAATGTGGTCGTGGGTCTGAAGTTTGGTTATTCACGTATTTCAGGCGGTATTGATAATCTGGCATTGAATATTGAGGATATGGATATTTCATTGAAGGACATTCGCTATACGGATGACTCTTATTCGTTTAATTTCTTTCATCGCTCTTATGTCGGTTTGGATCCGAAGGGACTGTTCGGTTTGTTTAATGAAACGACTTTGGGATATAGTACCGGATCTGCCCGTTTTTCCCGGGGTAAGGATGAAACATTGAAATATACGGATTCAACAATCAATCAACTTCGGGTAGGTATCAATCCCGGTATTGCTATTTTTATCATGCCGAATGTGGGAGCTGAAGTTTCTTTCGGTGTTGCCGGTTTTACCTACAACTGGGAGAAGCAGAAGAAAAGCAACGGAGAAGAGGGCAAGCGTACGAACAGTGGTGCAAACTTCAAGATCAATTTGTTTAACATTAATATTGGTATAACTGTCTGTATCTGATGAGTATGAAGAGAATTTCAAGAATATTGGGATATTGGGCATGCCTGGCTGTCTTTTTGCTTTCGGCATGTATCGAGAATGATTTTCCCTATCCGACAGTGAAGTTATATCTGACCGGACTGACCGTAGAAGGGCAAGTGGGAACAACGTTGCTTTCCAATGATGATCGTACGGCAACGGTGGAATTGGATGAGACAGTAAATATCCGTAAGGTACATATCCAGAGTCTGGAAGTTACGGAAGGAGGAAAGGCTTCCATTCCTTCAGATACAGTAGTGGATCTGACAACTCCGCTTCAGATTACCTTGTCTTTGTATCAGGATTATCCCTGGACTATCATAGCTAATCAGACGATCGAGCGGATTTTTTCAGTAGAAGGACAGATCGGGCAGGCTTATTTTTATCCGGATATCCGGGAAGCTTCTGTCAACCTTCCGAAAGATAAAGGACTGGATGTGATTTCAGTAACTGATTTGAAACTGGGACCTTCAGGAGCAACTTACAATGGTGTGAATGGAGTTCCTGAACTTCAATGGGAAAAAACAAAGAATTTTGCTTACGCAAAGGTTCAGGTGAAATACAGCGACTTTGTGGATGAAGAATGGACTTTGTATGTGAATCTGTCGGATGTCAAGGTGGGAGTGTCATCGGTTGATGCATGGACCAAAGTGGCCTGGGTCAATGGATTCGGACTTGAGGGACAGGACAACGGCTGTGAGTATAAAGAGGAAGGTGCGGAAGAATGGATACGCGTCAGCTCATCGGAAGTTACACATGACAAAGGAAGTTTTGTTGCACGTCTTACTCATTTGTCGCCTAACACGAAGTATGTCTGCCGTGCTTATTCAGGAGATGAAATGGGCGCAGAGCAAAGTTTTACGACCGGAGAGGAAGCAACTTTACCTAATGGAGGATTTGAAGACTGGTATCAGAACGGTAAAGTGATCTGTCCATGGAAGGAAGGTGATAACTCATTCTGGGATACCGGAAACTGGGGTAGTACCACACTTTCGGCTGAGGATAACATTACAAAGTCGACTACAGATGTCTGGAGTGGTGCTGCGTCCGGAAGTCTGGCCGCTGTACTGGGATCAAAATTTGTAGGTATCGGATCAATCGGTAAGTTTGCTGCCGGTAACTTGTTTGTCGGGGAATACCGGGCTACGGATGGAACCAATGG
>ERZ780029.91-NODE-91-length-9638-cov-4.3766_pt1 | contig 9638 bp, 9 predicted proteins | sample MGYA00511858_ERZ780029 | MGnify/ENA primary metagenome ERZ780029 (study PRJEB29588, sample SAMEA2146472) | human gut metagenome | biome: human gut; feature: human-associated habitat; material: faeces | place: Denmark | collected 2008/2010 ...
GTTGATGCCAGTGTTACGCCAAAACACATTCCTTGTAGAATACGCACTAGAAATACCTGCCATACAGCAGACAAATATACATACGCAAAGTTCAGAAGCAACAGCAATAACATACTGCGAATGCAAACCTGTTTCCGGGGAAAAGTATCCACTAAATATGCATTCAGAATACCAGGAAAGAACAGAGCTACCGCAAAAACAGCAGTTACCGCACTTGCCGTAAGCTCTGTACATCCCCATGATTCCATAGACCAATGGTGCAACAAAGGGAACAGCATATAAACAGCCATGTAAAGCATGGTATTTGCAATGACCAGCAATGCAAAGTTCCTATTCCATAATGCCGTATTCGTCATATACTATTCTGGCAATCCATTGATTTTTAATATTGTTCCGACTCGTTCGGGAAATCACTTGACTTCACATCTGCAACATACAGACCAATAGCATCCGTCATAACCGTATGCAGATCAGCATAACGCCGCAAGAATCGGGGACTAAATCCCTTAGTCATTCCCAGCATATCAGCTACCACCAACACCTGGCCATCGACAGCTCCTCCGGCACCAATACCAATAACAGGTATGGTCAGTTCACTGGCCACACGTTTAGCCAGATCTGCTGGGATTTTCTCCAGTACCAAAGCAAAGCAACCGGCTTCTTCCAGCAAATGAGCATCCCGAACCAGTTTTTCAGCTTCAGCATCTCCTTTGGCACGCACACCATAAGTTCCATATTTATTAATAGACTGAGGCATAAGGCCCAAATGTCCCATAACAGGCATACCTGCACCTATAATTCTACGAATAGCGTCTATTACTTCTTCTCCACCTTCCAGTTTCAGAGCATCCGCTCCTGTTTCCTTCATAATACGGATAGCATTACGAACTCCATCAAACGGATCTGCCTGATAAGAGCCAAAAGGCATATCTACGACCACCAATGCACGTTTTACTCCGCGCATCACAGATTTTCCATGATAAATCATCTGATCAATCGTTATAGGAAGCGTAGTTACATTTCCCGCCATTACATTAGAAGCTGAGTCTCCCACCAGAATCACATCAACGCCCGCACCGTCAACTATTTGTGCAATGGTATAATCATAAGAGGTAAGCATTGAAATCTTCTCTCCTCTTTGCTTCATTTCTATCAAACGATGGGTGGTCACTTTACGTGAATCCCCCGAAAGATATCCTGCCATATTTCTATTTTTTTCTTTTAGTTTATAAAAATCAGCTGCAAAAGTAGCTGATTTCTCCGATTCAAGCAAATAAAATCAAAGCAGTCTCCTCATCTCTTCGTAAGTGAAGTTTCTAAAATCAGGGATTACCAGGCTGCATTTATCACGAATTGCTTCTTCTGAATTAGTGGTACTTAATCCTACGACAAGCATTCCGGCTGCATTCCCAGCTTCCAGTCCATGAAATGAATCCTCAAACACAACGCAATTTTCAGGAACAGTTCCTAATATATCTGCTCCCAATAAAAAGCAGTCTGGAGCAGGTTTAGAGTGTTTCACCCGTTCCGCTGTAAGGATATAATCGACCAGTTCTTTCAACTCTGGATGAGCACGATAGACATTGGCCATTTTCATTTGATTGGAACTTGTCACAATTGCCATTTTTACCCCATGCTCACGCAGATTCTTCATAAAATCCACAACGCCAGGAATGAAATCATAATGCATTTCTTTCTCAAAAAGATTCAAAGAATCTGTGATCTTCTGCCTGACTTCTTCCATATCAGGAAAGTAAGTATCATAAATCCGAGTCAAAGTCTGTCCTTTAATTATACGTCCAAACTCAGGATATTGAGGAAAATATTTTTCACCTATTTCGTTCCAAAATAAAGTATACTGAGTTTCGGTATCCATCACAACCCCATCAAAATCAAAAAGAGCAGCTATACATTTTGTTGTATCCATATCTTAAGTTTAAAATTTACGAATTCCAGTTCAACAGCAACATAATATTCAACAACGATACGACCGTAGCAATGAAATAAAGTACGAAAGAGCTCCAACGGGAATTAGCATACGGTCCCATAACACGTCGGGAGGACGTAAGTCCAACTTGCAGAAAAACAGTAAAAGGAAGCTGAAAACTTAAAACCATTTGCGAATAAATCAGTCCTTGAAAAGGATCACCTATAAAGAAAATGATCAATAAAGCTATTCCTAAAGAGAGTAAGACCCCTACTCTGGAATGTACATCCTTAATATGATAAGATTCGCCGAAAATTCCCGCAAAAATAGAACCAGCCGCCATTCCACTGGTGACAGTTGAAGAAATACCTGCCATCAATAATGCCAGAGCAAAAACAATTCCAGCCTGATTACCCAACAAAGGATCCAGCAAAGACTTTGCCTGCTGTAACTCTTCTACCGGAGTACCTGTTACAAAAAAAGTAGATGCCGCCAATAAAATCATCGCACTATTGATAGCCCATCCTATCCCCATGGAAAGTAAAGTATCATAAAACTCATACTTCAACAATTTACGGATAGCGGTATCACTTTGCTTATTATATTCATGACTCTGTACAACTTCAGAATGCAAAAATAAATTATGAGGCATAACGACAGCCCCCAGCACACTCATAATAATCAACATACTGCCCTCAGGTATGCTTGGAACCACCCATGAGCAAGCTGCTAATCCCCAGTCGATATCAACAAGAAAAAGCTCATAAAGAAAAGAAAGCCCTATCACAGATACAAACGCTATAATCGCCCGTTCAATACGCTTATAAGAATTTGTAAAAAGCATTATGACAACCAAAGCTGTTGTAAGCACTGCTCCCCAGACAACAGGAATACCGAAAAGCATCTGTAAAGCAATGGCACCTCCTAATATTTCTGCCAACGAGGTAGATATAGAGGCTAAAACAGCCGTAGCCAAAACCGGGCGCGAAACCCACCGAGGGGTATAGCGTGTCGCTGCCTCACTAAGGCACAATCCCGTCACAATTCCAAGATGAGCCACATTATGCTGCAAGATGATCAGCATCACAGTAGACAATGTTACAATCCACAACAAAGCATAACCATAGTCAGAACCTGCCGCAAAATTGGAGGCCCAATTTCCCGGATCGATAAATCCTACTGTAACCAGCAATCCGGGACCAATATATTTAAAAAAGTCAAGACCACCCAAATAGCGCAGGTGATCTTTCCGCTTAAGCTCTTTGATGAAATTCCACATAAAATACCTTTTTAGTAATTTTAAACACACAACAATTACGCAAGGTTCACATCAAAGTAAAAAAAGATTCAGTTATTTATTACGGAATGCTTCCCACCCAACAGCATCATACCAGGTAATAGAAGATTCATAATAAGCGTCCCAACGATCATGAGAAGTATAATAAGGAATATACATACCTATTCCGCAAAAACGATCAGAATCCGGACGAACCTCCTTAAATCCTCCATTTACACAATCCTTTGCTACAACTGCCCGATTCAGTACCTCCTGAAAGCCTGCCGGAATAGTACCTCCATTCAACACTCGAAAAAAGTCACCAACATCATAAGAAAAGTCATGATAGCTACCTGCGCCATATTGCTGAACATCATCAAAAGACAAAGTTGGTATCGAGTCTGCAAAAGCAAGAAGTTCATTCCGAACAGCGGTTGCCAAATCATTCATTTGAGTGCAATCAACCACAGCACAAGTTCCCCATCCACCAGTCATAGAAGAATAATAACCTGTAAATGCTGCACATAATTCCTGGAAACGGATATCATCCTCTGTCAGATAAGCAAAAAGACGCTGATAAGGAAAACCACCTGCAGGAGTTTCCATTACTGAAGCAATGCAATAATGCGTTACATCTCTTAATTCATAAGCAACCTCAGCAGTTCCCATCATACATGCATCAAAAAGAACAAAATCAAGTGTTCCTTTTCCAAACCCCTCCTGCAGAACAGCAGCCAGCTCCGGAACATTGATGGAATAAGCATTATCGTCACCAAATGCACGGCCTACTGTCTGATCAGCCTCCATCCATCCCGTAGCATGAGAACCGAAGATCAATCCATAGGTTTCAGATGGCACTGCCTTCTGCATATCCTTAAACACCTGAGCCATAATTACCGGATCCACGGCATTATGTTCCGGATCCGTATAAGACTTTCGCACAATAGCACTTTGGAAAACATTTGCTTCTGTCAGTTCTGCCCCCTGTAAAGCCGGCATAGAATTGATATTACCATGTCCATCTGATACAAATTCAAGTATAGAAGGAGCTGTCACATATGGATCACCTGCCTTAGGGCGGTAGTACAACAGCAAACTACATGAATCCTTCAAAGAAGACATACTTTCATACATCCAAAGTACGTTCTTCTTTAAATAGCTGTCCAAATCGCCTCCCGCCTGATTATTAGAGACCAAATAAGCTAATATTGTACGCCCCTTACGTGGTAACGGGTCCTCTGACGGAATTTCGTTCGAACATGCGGCCAACAGCAAAACTGAACAGAGACAAATTAATATCTTTTTCATAAACGAATCAGTAGGTATCAGCTTTTTCAAACTTGAAATCTGGTCCAACACTCAAAACCACCAAGGTTTTTCCCTTTTCGTATTTTTGCTTTAATTTTGAAAGCTCTTTTTGAAGACTTTTCTTCTTGGAACTGAAAAATACGAAACAGGTGCGATTCCGCTCCCCTTTCTGCATTTCCAGATAATCCTTCAACTGGAGGCTATATAAAGCACGGCCAACCAAGAAACCGTTTTTATCCAAGGATGCACTATCCACATACTGAATATCGGTCATATAAACCAATGAATCCGTAAACGAAGCCGAAACTCCAGCCACGTAAACACCATATTTAGTCTTGTTCTTAGGCTGCTTGGCAAATACAGTAACAGCGGCTACAGCCGCAACAAGAAAACATAAAATCTTAGTCAATTTCATAATCAAAAATCTAAATTGGCAACAAAAATAATCAATTATCACTTAATACAAAAAGAGTGAATACAAATTAACATAGAAAAACGGATAAAACTACACCCTTGCAGTTTTATCCGTTTCTTTTCTTTTTTCGGAAATCAATCCTTATCTTATCCCAAATAAGACTTGAGCAACTTGCTACGCGAATTTTGTCTTAATCTTCTAATAGCTTTTTCCTTGATCTGGCGTACACGCTCACGGGTCAGCCCGAATTTATCGCCGATCTCTTCCAACGTCATTTCCTGCGTATTAATACCGAAAAACATCTGGATAATATCCTTTTCTCTTTCGGTCAACGTAGAAAGTGCTCTGTCGATTTCCCTCGAAAGTGATTCATTAACCAAGGAACGGTCTGCCATAGGTGAATCGTCATTCACCAGAACATCCAACAAACTGTTGTCTTCACCTTCCACAAAAGGTGCATCTACAGATATGTGGCGACCTGAAACCTTCAAAGTATCCGAAATCTTGTCTACCGGAATTTCAAGCTCATCAGCCAACTCTTCCGGAGACGGACGCCGTTCATTCTCCTGCTCAAACTTAGAGAATGCCTTACTGATTTTGTTTAATGAACCAACCTGATTCAAAGGCAAACGCACGATACGTGACTGTTCGGCCAAAGCCTGCAATATAGACTGGCGAATCCACCATACCGCATAACTGATAAATTTGAATCCACGTGTTTCATCAAACTTCTCAGCAGCCTTGATCAAACCCAAGTTACCTTCATTGATCAAATCCGGCAAACTCAAGCCCTGGTTCTGATACTGCTTGGCTACAGACACCACGAATCTCAAGTTCGCACGCGTAAGTTTTTCAAGCGCAACACGATCCCCTTTTCGAATACGTTGAGCGAGTTCCACTTCTTCTTCCACCGTAATCAAGTCTTCACGACCGATTTCCTGCAGATATTTGTCCAGAGAAGCGCTCTCTCGGTTAGTAATACTTTTGGTAATCTTTAATTGTCTCATTCTTTCAAACAGATTTGGATGCAAATTTATGAAAAAAAACCAACTTAGCCTAATATCTTTAAGAAAGATTAAAAAATAAGCTTTATTTCTTCTTCAATAGTTCGTTAAAAATTAGCCTAGCCTAAGCGGCTCTGGCAGTAAATAAAATGAGTTCTTTGAAAAGTTTGTCAATTAATTGCGTGTTTGGTTCAATCCCAGACACGCAAATAAATCGTTCAAGCATGTAAGCATTGTGTATGACTGACTTGCATGATGATATGGAATATTTTATTCCCATCTTCTTACAGGCAGCCTTGGCGAGGTTTATCGCTGCAAGTGATGCATTAAAGTGGAATGCCAGTTTCCTGAAGTCTGTAGACTGACAGTTTGTTATTCCTGCATGTTGCTTGGCATCCCGAAAGCAGAATTCGAGTTGGAAACGTGTCCTGTAAAAGTCCAGTACATCCTGTGCGTTCTGTATTTCGTTTGTAGAGAAATACAGCTGCCATTTGTCCGTTCTTCCATCCATGGGATACCATACAGCCAGGCTCACAAAGCGTTTGAGTGCTTTGGAGTATGCTTTCAGTCCGTAAAGTTTACCCTTGTTTACTTTGTATTCGGTACATCTTGTAATGTCCAGATATTCAAAGTCAATCTTTCCGTCATACAATTTTGGACGTCCGCGTTTTCCTGTCCCATTTTCTAAGGTGGGATAAAACAACGCTGCATCATTTCTGAAACGGCTTATAACGTGGAATCCGTTCTCGCATAATGGTTTGATGAAAGTTGCCTTTGAAAAGAACGCATCACATACGACAGTGTCGGAAATCCGTTTCAGATGTTCCTGTATGCTGATAAGGTAAGAACTGTACCAGTCTACAAGATTCTTCCCGCGGCTTTCCAGCATTGTGTTGTCAGGTGTCTGTACAGAGGCCAAAGTCATACATTCATGGTTGTCAACGTCTATAACTCCAATACCGGTTATCTCCAGTCCGCGTTTGTATTCGCCGGCACAACCGGACCAGAAATAGCCAATCCACGGTGTTTTGCTGCCGGATTTTGGAATGAAAGACGGATCAATGGCTATTGCCTTGCGACAGCCTTTAAGGTGTTCTCTGATGATGGCTTCATTGAAGGAAAACCAGTCAAAGTCATCATTCTCAAAATTGTTGCGGTATGTCTGTTCCGAGAAACATCCATATCGTCCCATTTGCAGGAAATTGATGCGGTCAGGTATAGCCATGAATAATTTCATTGCATCCATGAATACTTTCTGAAAAGATTTGCTTATATTTACAGCTGATTCGAGAGCGTTTCTGCACTCGGATTGGTATTGCATAAGGAGTGATTCTTTAGTCATAATTAAAAGTGGTGAAGTACTTCTAATTTACTAAAAATCAGTGAATTATGCAATACCTTTCCTCTTTGTCTTCAGCTGTTTAGCATATATTTTCATCCCTTTTCTTACTCCTTAACGATTCATTCTTGACAGTATTTCAATGATCTCTTTAATGTAATTTTGAACCGGCTAACACCGATTCTATTGTTTTATTTTTATTTATCGGTAAAAATTTACCGAAGTATTGTCTTCTTACAACAAAGGATTAATGATAAAAGTCGACAAAGGCGTGCTTGTTTAACAAAACATAACACGCCTTTACTATTATCTTAAAAATCAGCAATCACGAAAGTTATTCTGCCTGCGACAAGTCTACAGCATAGTTAGCTCGCTTACCGGAAGGATAAACTCCTGTCATAAAGAGCACCTGATCAGGCGACTGTGAAGCAGCTTTCATTACATCTTCCAAATCCTGCACGGTCTTCAACTGCTTATTATTGGCCTTCAAGATAATAAATCCTTTTCGGATTCCACTGTCGGCCATACGGCCATCTGTTACTCCTGTCACTTGCACACCATATCCCAGATTCAACTGTTTCTTTAAATCTTCCGGGACTTCACGGAATGCTGCTCCCAGAATTTGCATATCAGCCTTCTTGACAACTTTTGTGTTACCCTGTGCATTCTTTAATGTCATCGTAAATTCCTTTTCACTCTTTTCACGAAGTACCTTGACTTTCACCTTATCACCAGGACGGAACTTAGCCAGATAGCCTTGCAAATCTGCCATTGTCTTTACTTTCTGTCCATTCAACTCAAGGATAACATCATCAACCTTCAGGATACCATCGGAAGAACCACCCTCTACAATTTCTGTAACCTGTACCCCTTCTGTAGCACCCAGTTCTTTTTGCTTATTCCGAATTTCGTCCGGATAGCGTTCTTCACCAACATTCAATCCACCTATACCCAACATAGCCCGTTGTACGGTACCATATTGTTTGATATCAGAAACGACCTTCGTCATAATACTGGTCGGAATTGCAAAACCATAACCAGAATAAGCACCTGTAGGAGAAACCAGCATAGCATTGATACCAACCAGCTCACCACGAGCATTCACCAACGCACCACCACTATTTCCCTGATTAATGGCTGCATCTGTCTGAATAAAAGACTCAACCTGGTTAGCTCCCAATCCACGAGCCTTGGCACTTACCACACCGGCCGTAACCGTAGATCCCAGATTAAACGGATTTCCGACAGCAAGAACCCATTCTCCCACCTTCAGAGCATCCGAATCACCAACAGGAATAGCCGGAAAATCATCACCTTCGATTTTTACCAAAGCTAAATCACTGGTTGGATCAGTTCCAATCACACGTCCTTTCAGTTCACGGCTATCATGTAGCTTTACGCTAATTTCATCAGCTCCGTCAATCACATGGTTGTTTGTCACGATGTAACCATCCTTAGAAATAATTACACCAGAACCAAATCCACGCTGTTCCGGCACTTGCCCCCTGCCTTCCCCCGCCACGTCCGTTTCCGAAAAAGAAATCAAAAAGGTCCGGCTGTGTCTGCACGGTCTTCCCCTTACTGCGCTGTATAGCCATTATATGCACTACAGAGTTCAACGAACTTTCAGCTGCTTGTGTCAAATCTACCGGCTGCATTGATGTTGCATCCAAAGCAACCGTACGCATCGGCGCACCTTTAAACACATCATAGAAAGAATTTGCATTCTGCTGTTGGTTCTTTTGAATAAGCGTATATGCCGTAACACCGGCAACACCGGCACTGACAGCCACCATAGCAGCTGTACCTATCACAAATTTAGTTGTTCTTTTCATACTCCTATATTCATTAATTGTTAATTACAACCTTTGTTTAACATTTCATCTGCTAAAGTAGGACAAAATCCATACGGTTGTACTCATTGTCAGTCCTTTTTTCCGTCTTTTAACAAAGCATGCTGACTGATTAACCGCAGTTAACGGCAGGTTCTGTCAAATTTACATTCATTATCAGTCGATTTTTCCAGGCTTAAAAGATATTTCTGCCAAAATTACCGCAAATCCAGTTTATTTATTTACCTTTGCAGAAGAAAGCAGTAGGCCGGTCTGTCGCTGATACTTCTATGTATAAGAGGAAAGTCCGGGCAACACAGAGCATCCTACTTCCTAACAGAAAGCTGTCCGCAAGGGCGGAGTAATGCAGAAGAAAATAACCGCCTTTCTCCGGAAAGGCAAGGGTGAGAAGGTAGGGTAAGAGCCTACCAGACGTATAGTGATATACGGGCTGTGCATCTTAGGAGTTGTAAGGTCATGTAAACCGGCATCAACGAGGGTTGCTCGCCCCACGTCGGAGGGTGGACCGCTAGAGCC
>ERZ780029.99-NODE-99-length-9305-cov-3.87178_pt1 | contig 9305 bp, 9 predicted proteins | sample MGYA00511858_ERZ780029 | MGnify/ENA primary metagenome ERZ780029 (study PRJEB29588, sample SAMEA2146472) | human gut metagenome | biome: human gut; feature: human-associated habitat; material: faeces | place: Denmark | collected 2008/2010 ...
CCCAAAATCTCGCAATTTTAACATCGGATTTTTTCTAGATTTTGAACACCCTACCCAGAAGGAAAGGAAGAAGACATAATCGGGAATGTCTGGGTCAAAGAGCGAAGAATATTTATCAATTATATCCATTCACCTTTCTCCAAGCAAATCCACGTATCCTGTATATAGGACTCCAAAACCATGCCCAATAATCAAAGCGCCAATATCGAAAAGTCTTAAAATGAATATACCAGAAAGATTTCCATTTATTCTGATAGACTCCTTTCTTCTGGACATCCGACTGTCCGAAATTACCCGAACGCATAATTTCATTCAATAGGAATATACCATCTTTCTTAGATGGACTCCATAGCATCTTATTACGTTCTATACCAAAAACGACCTGTAGTACATACATCAAAGCACATGAAAACCTATCAAGCCCTAATTGATGAATAACTTTCTTCGACTTATTGATGCTATCAGTAGAACTATCACCAGTCTTCTGGAGGAGGAAGTAGTAATCCATCAGTTGTCGCAATCCGATACCTTCATAAAATAAATGATGATGAATATGCACCAACTGATGCACAAGGTTGAATTCCAAGGTGGGAACAATAATATATTCATCTGTATTTGGAATAGATAATTTGTTTGTGAAATTAGCCTCCTCACATTCTTTGAAAAAGGATTGTAAATTTTTATCTTTAGGACTATCCTTCACAAATGGTTTATAATGAATTTCTACTTCAACATCATTAAAGCAATGATAATGAATTTCCAACTCATTCACATCTTTTGTTGGAAATGTCCTGTTAACATAATCAATAACTTTTTTATAACCACCTTCAAGATAGATATCAATGTCGCCACTTTGTCTTAGAGAGCATAATTTATCACCATACAATATAGCATTGCCTTGTCCCTTCATAATATAGGTGCGAAAATCATCTTGTACCAACCTTTTCTGCAGTTCTACGCATCGTTGGTTCATAAGCTCATTACGCTTCTGAATCTGCACCACCATTGCTAGCCAATGCATCTTTAACTGAAAGGGTAATTGAGACAATTGCTCATTAGGCAATTTTTGTATGGCGGCAAAGCATACACCTATCAGTGCATGCTCCTTTGCCATTTGATATAGTCCAGTCCATTCTTCTGCAGATGGGACTCGAGACAAACTGTAGAAAGCAGATTGATGACCAACAGCTACTTTCAAGAGTTCGAAAAAGAGATTTTTCATTAAAGCACTTCCAAAAACTTATTTAATATTGTCTGCTTTGAATACTTTTCCTCAGCTAACTTACGCGAAATTTTACCCATATCTCTAAGTTTGTCGCGATTTTCCAAAGAAAGACCACAGAGATAAGATATCAAACCCTTTCTATCTTGCGGTTCAAAGCATACACCATTACCATTTTCCTCTATCATGCGCCAAATCTCAGTACCCTTTTCTCCTATATATAGGATAGGCTTACCTGCCGCCAAGATATTGTAAGTTTTTGAAGGTACTCCAAGACCATACATTCCTTCAACCAGACGTACCAAAGCGATGTCGCATGAATTTAGCACTTTTTGCTGTTCCGAGCGGAAATAAGTCCCATGAAACGAAACTTGATTCTCCATTCCATATTCCAGCACCTTTTCCTTTATTGTATTTTCGGCACTTCCCGTTCCCCATATACCGAAAGCTACCTGTTCACATTTAGCCTCATGTAATACATCTACTAGCTCGCCTACACCTTGAGCATTACCGATATTGCCTGCATATTGGATGGTAATTTTTTTTTCGTTAAAGTCATCGCTTGGACGAATATTCTCTACATCGCCCCAATTTTCAATTACTTCAATTCGTGGTAATTCTCCGACTCCTTTAGATAACCAGAAACTTTTTAAACCATCTTTTGTCTTTTGCGATAAAATCTCACTCATGTCTCTACCAAGTGAAATAAGTTTATCTGTACTAGCATAAGCCTTATTGAATACACGCTTCACCATCGGATATACAACTTCAGGAATATGGATGTCAGTATATAAATTTTCAGGGGCTACATCATGCACCAACATCGCCAATTCGAATTTACGATGCCGCCTCAAATGTCCCATCAGTACCACTAGTGGGAAAGGATTGGTAACCATCAACACATGGTCACCTTTCCTAATATTCTTCTTTGCCACACGGTACATTCGCCAGCTCATCTGCAAGAACTTCTTGATGCGACTGATTTTACTATTTTTGTTCTCTGGAACCGCATCAACATGATAAACCTCTATGTGCTCATGAATAACCGTTTTATTGTTAACATTCTGCATCTTTTGGGAGTCATATACGGCAGGTCCACAAATTACCTTCACTTCATACTTTTGGGTCATAGCATTTGCTATCTCTCCCATGATGTAACCAGTAGAAGTTTCCTCAGGAGGGAAAAGTTCCGATATTATCCAAAGTGTTTGTCTCATATCAAATAAATCCATATCGGTTTCTTTTCAAACCATCAGATTTTATAGTTCTCTAGCACATCCATTGGTTGCCATCCCAATTCCTTTTTAGCTTTTTCGTTGCTCCATGTGTCAGAAGTAACTATTTTTTCTAATCTTTGGGAATTGATTGGGAAGAAACTGAAGACATCTCCAATAAAGGCCAAACACTTTGCCATCCAATAAGGTATACTTATAGGCTTACGTTTTCCTAGTTGTTTTGCAATAGTGGCTTCCAATTCACCAAAAGAAGGGTTATGATCATCACATACATTATACACGCCACCTTTTTCTGCCACAAGTGGTACAAGATGAGCAATATCATCTACCATAAGAACACTTTTCTTCGCTTTACCACCAGCTATGCTTAGATAAGCTCCTGTCTTGATACCATGTATCATAGCTCCCAAATTACCAGGAGCACCTTTACCTGCTAATAATGAAGGACGAAGAATGCCTAATCTAACATTATGCTTTTTACACCACTCTGTCAAATAAGCTTCTGCCTTAATCTTACTGTCTGAATAAGGAGAATCCCCAACCAAAGTTCGGCTATTCTCTGTATCCATATTTCCTGGCTTATCACCATATACATTCATAGATGAAATAAAAATAAAGGCTTTTGGGGCTCCAACCTTTTCTAATGCCTCACACAGGTGAATAGTTCCTGTAAGATTCACATCATAGAATGCTTTTTTCTCCATTTCTGTCTTTGGATATACATGAGCTTTACCTGCAGCATGAAGTACAACATCATAACATTCTGGCAAATTAGGCACATCTGTTACAAAGTTAGCTTTAATCATATCTGCATCCATGATGCCAATAGTAGTTACATTATATTTCTTATCCAGTATAGGTTTTATATTCCTTCCAAGAAAACCAGTACCACCAGTGAACAATAATTTTTCCATAAATCCAATTACTTAAATTTATCCCAGTTTTTAATTACTTCATCCCAAGGACCACGATCCTCCTTGTCGTAGATATACACACATTTGGCATCCTTGAAGTCACGTAGCCATTCTGCTATAGAACACATACCGCCCTCTACACGCTTGGCATAATCAATCACCTCACTCATTGATGTAAAAGGTTCAAACTCCTTACGATCTGCAGGGTCAATATACCCATTGTCCATTCCTTTAATCCAAAGATAAGGCAAAGGCATACCAGCGAACTTACAAGTAGGATTCCAAGCTGATGCACGGAAATTAGTTTCCATAAAGTAATAGGTTCCATCCTTGTCTATAAGGAATTCCACCTCAAATACACCCTCGAAACCTATTTCCTCGAACATAGCCTGAAGCTTCGCTTCCATATCCTTATTCTCAAACATCTTCACATCATGATAAGGACTGTAATAACCTTGTATAAGATACTTCCACTTCATCTCGGTAATTATTTGCATCTCCTTACCCTTATTGATTGTGTAACCCTCCAAAGCCATCTCATTCTGCTTGTCCACAAAATGCTGAATCATAATCAGAGGACTTTCTATCTTGACGATAGCTTCTTTCAGTTCCTTTTCATTTTGACAGATATACACATCACCTTTCCAAGAACCCGAATTAGGCGAAATATCCTTAGTAATAATAGGATACCACAAATTTTCAGGAAGTTTGTCTTCCTTACTGATAACGTAACTATCCAGCACATTAAAGCCATGCTTTTTTGCAAGTTGCTGGATATTATACTTATCCATAAACTCATTGATACGTCCATTGCGTCCAGCATTATAAGTTATGAACTTGTCCTTCCACTCGTCATAATGAAGGTCGAAATAGCCTACAGACTTGTCATCCGAGAACACTATGTAGGGTTTGTTGCCAGTTCCTTCTGCCAAATGTCCATACTTATCCATCAACAGATTAAAACCATCCTCAACAGAATCCACCCGATATAACTCAGAGATGTACTTACTCTTTGTTGCTACTTCATAGCGACGTTTCACTGAAATATAAACAGGATTAATACCATTCTCACCTAAAGCACGAATCATATTCAGTGGATTATAGTGTTCCAGTGCAAACACTATGCACAGATGACCATTGTATTTATTGTTCATTGTTATTTATTTTTTAAAATTTTTATTCTCGTCTTTATATACACCCTTCTGCATCAATACAGGAGCAATGATGCCAAAGAAGGTTTTGAAATCTAATGCAAGCGATAAGTTTTCCGCATAATCAGCATCCATTTCAAATTGCTGGTCACGTAAAGCAGCTCTATCCACCACATCGACAGTGCAAAACATACCTTGCTTCACATCATAACGCTTGGCGTAACGTGGATTTTTATTTTTATACTCCTCAAACTCCCAATCCAATATCGGTCGAGGACCTATTATTGCCATAGTTCCATTTAGAATGTTAAACATCTGAGGCAACTCATCCAGACTTGTACGGCGCAAGAAAGCACCTACTCTGGTTATACGAGAGTCTGACGCACTCGTAGCAATACCCCCCATCTCATAAGCATGGTTGCACATAGTGCGGAACTTAAACACCGTTATAGGTTTCATTCCCTTGCCCAATCGCACTTGTTTGAACAATACTGGACCCTTAGAGTCCAACTTAATACAAATGGCTATTATCACCATGGGAATACAACATACTACCAAACCACAAATGGCTAGGATTGAATCAATTAGTCTTTTGATAAAACGTCTATACATCATTTTTTTAACAATCGAATTACACAATATATCAATAGATGTTATACAAAATGTAACAACACTTGTTATTTCGAAATTCAACAATGTTTTTGTTTATCAATCAAATTCCGTTCATAAATTTTAGCATCTACTATATAACGATAGAAGTAGGCTTGAATGAAAGCATAAATCTTTCCTGGAGTACAATCCAAGAATCCCAAACGCAAATAGTAGATGTACCAATAGTATAATTTAGCCCTCCAAAACATAGGCATTTTGTAATATATATTATTTCGAATAGACTTCCTTAGCTTAGCCATACGAGATATGTTTGCATCTATATCGTCTAACAATTTAAAGTATGAATCAACCTCCAAGTCTGCATACCAGTCATGTTTTTTGATAAAGACAGAAAGGGTCTTGAAATCATAATGTAGACAATCATTCTTAAGTTGTATGTATCTTCCTTCCTCCAGTTCTACATTATCTCCTAAAGGCCTTTCATTAAAACGCGCTTTCCCATATTTATATATGTTAATCTTGCAGAAAGGGTATGCTCCACCATGTTTTAAGAATCTACCGAGAAAAAAAACTTTAAATCGCATTTCAAAAGCATTCACTTCATCGAAATCATGTTTTTTGCATGATTCTACAATTTCTGTTGCCAATTCAGAAGGTACAACTTCATCTGCATCTAATCGAAAAATCCATTTTGTCTGAATATTTAAACTTTCTACAGCCCAATTGAATTGTTTCCCGTGATTTTCAAATGGTGTATGTACATAAACCTCGGCTCCAAGCGCTTTGGCTTTTTCGACAGTCCTATCTTCACTTCCACTGTCAACAACAATGATTCTATTTGCAATAGCTTGCACCGAAGCTATTGAACGCTCAATATTTACTTCCTCATTTTTAGTGAGGATAATAACGGTTATTCCTGTGTTCATATTAAAGAGTTGTATAGGTTAACGTACTCTTGGTATTTTTTATCTCGATCAAAATGCTCAATGGCATATTGGCGACATTTGCAACTTCTAGCTTGACGATATTCCATAGAAAAATTACTGTCCGTAAGAATATACTCTAAAACTTGTTCTTTGCTTCTTGGCTCTGCAATATAGCCTGTCGCATTTGTCACAATCTCAGAACACGCTGTTGCATTATATACTATTACAGGAGTTCCACAAGAAAGAGCCTCTGCTGTAACAAGTCCAAATGTTTCTTGGTAAGAACCATTGAACAAAATGTCTGCTGCAGAATATAATTCTGCAAGTTCTTCAACATTATTAGTTCTGGCGATTCCCACGATGTCTTGTGGAAGTTTTTCAAGGATGTCTGGGGTACAGCCTACCATAACTATAGCAAAGTTATTAGCCAAATGTTTTCGCAAATAAAAAAAAGTGGACATGCCAACCTCTTCGCTCCACCCTGTGGCAACACCTAATACAACATATTTTCCTTCCAAACCATAACGTTTGCGTACATTAACAATGGTATCAGGTCTAGGCCGAAAGACGTTCACATCTATACCATTCTGAATAACATGTATTGGATATTGACCTAAAATAGACTGACTCGTTACTCTTCCCAACCAGAAGGAAACAGGCACTATAGTCAAGTTTGGCATATTAGCATAAGCCTTTTTCTTTGCATTGTAATTCTGCTTAGAGCGATCAAATAAATAAGAATTAGGGTAAGACTGTTTTCGTCCACAATCAAAACAACCATTCTTCCATTTCATGCAATTTACACAAGTATAGTGAACACAATGCCCTGTGAATGCCCAGCAATCATGTAATGTCCACACTACGGGTATTCGAGAACGTTTTAAAAATTCGAATAATACAGGAATATTAATATAATATCCATGAATATTATGTAATTGAATTACGTCAGGTTTTATCTCCTCAATCTGTTTGATAAGCCGTTTTGTAGCGCATCTTGATAAAAAGCCACAGCAATCAAAGATACGAGTCATCAAAGCGTGAAAATACTGATCTGCTTTGTTACCGATGTGAATAAGATGAGATCTACTTTTAGTCATTGGTTCACGCGCGGGAAAAGCGATGAAACTTTCCCACCCATTATCAATAGCTCTTTCTCCAATCTGCTGAGTGATTCTACCTGTAGATTGAGTTATACAAGTATTTATTTGAAGTATTCTTGGCATATATTTATATTTTGTGAATTACGCTTTGGAACATGGACCATATTTAATGGAAGACTTACGACTGTTTTGTAAATCATCAATCAATTGTAACAAAGAACATACTGCATTACTTGGACTCCATACATTTACAATACTCTCAAAAGCTTTTTTTCGCATTTGTTTCATTTCTTCCGGGTGAGTAAAAAGCCATTCAACTTTTTGTACTAGTGAGTCGATACATTCGCTCTTAAAACAAAAGCCATTTTCACCATCTTTTATCAAATAAGGAGCACTTCCGACAGCATCACTAGCAATTAAAACACATCCATTTGCCATTGACTCATTAGCTACAGCTCCCCAACCTTCAAAACAATTGGATGTAAAAAGGAATATCGCACTCTTTTGCATAGCTTTTATTATTTCATTATTAGGTATATTTCCCTTTAAACTAACACAATCTTCAACTCCTAAATTTCGAATTAATTTCTCAAGTTTTGCAGTTGGATATATTTTATCATATTTTGCAGCACCTCTTTCATCTCCATAAATAGATATATGGAATTTGTATCCTTTTGATTTAAGTTTTGCTGCCATTTGTACAGGCATCTCGGGGTGTTTCCACTTCAAAAACCTTCCACACCACATGATTGGTATTGTTGGATGACTTGAGCTATCTATGTACTTTTCAATACTTAAATTATAGTTCACACGTGTAAAATATCCCCATTTGAAACATTTATCTTTGTACATATAAAGACGTTCATAATCTTTTGCAGTAAAGGCACTACAACATAACTTGTAAAGTGGTTTGCTTTTCCAATTATTACTCCAATAATAATATAATGTATAAATATTGGCTTTGGATAAGATATTAACTAATCCTCTTTTTAATGGACGTTCATCCATATCTAGTGTAAGAAGATCATTTTTTAATCTCTCTTTTTCATAGGGTAGTGAATCTACGCCACCAAAAATGCATGCCTCTGAATATCTTGCGATTTTCATTGCCAAGGTTGCTTGACTTTGCGATTCCCATGCTTTGATTAGGTATGGTCTTGTTGAAAAATCTTCAGTTGATCCCTTATTCTGGTTATCGTTATTTAATTCTATAAATGAAAAATTTTCTCCTAATATGCGATATAACTCATCTGCTACACCAACTTGATGATGGTTAAGTATAGACGAAAATATGGCTAATTTATATGTATTCATTTTTTCTTTTTAAGATGTATTTTTTTACATAATTATTCTTTACAACGACGATAGATATAATGCAAAGAATCATGAAAATATTATTAGCGACCCCCACCCAGCCAAATAAAATATTGGGTAGTATCGTAAGAACCTGCGAAAATGCTAAAATTACATATGTCTCTTTTCCGATTTTTATAAATATGGTAGAAGTCTTTGGTACTAATTTTGTCATATACTTACTTATACCTCCTAACATTATAGTCCCTAAAACGGCAGCAAATAAAGTAAGAAAGACGGGGGATACTTTATTCCAAGCAATATCTAATGGGAAATAATATGATATTGCATAAACTACCAAGGATAGTATTACTATTTGCACTGCATTGATATGTTCAATTTTTCTTATTAATTGAGTTTTATACTTATTTCCAATTATTATAAGTGATGCTGAATATGGAATAGAGCAAATAGACCATGGCAATCGTATTGATAGTCTTGAAATTACCCCCCCCAATAACGCTAAAAAGAATAACTAATATTACAGTTGTCTTCGGTATGTGCTGGCAGATAATTTTTGCAAGTAATGATGATACAAAAAATACTGGAATAAACCATAGAGCAAACCCACCCCATCCATGTAATATCAAACTTTCAACATTAAGCACCCCAAGATACGTACATAGTATTAATACTATAATAGAATATGCCACAAAAGGTAGTATTATGCTTTTCAAGCGTTTCTTTGTAAATATAACAAAGTTATCCTTGTCATAATTGGAGCAAATCCCTGAGAGGATAAAAAAAACTGGCATATGAAATGCAAAAATAAAATTGCTTAGATTTTGAGGA
>ERZ780029.113-NODE-113-length-8850-cov-5.03854_pt1 | contig 8850 bp, 2 predicted proteins | sample MGYA00511858_ERZ780029 | MGnify/ENA primary metagenome ERZ780029 (study PRJEB29588, sample SAMEA2146472) | human gut metagenome | biome: human gut; feature: human-associated habitat; material: faeces | place: Denmark | collected 2008/2010 ...
CAGAAAGCACAAAATGATTCCGGGTCTTAATCGAACCTTTATGGAATTGAAATCGCCGGAAGGCAGACCAAGGCCCTCGTTAAGGGTGTCTTAATCGAACCTTTATGGAATTGAAATCATTGTAGTTCAAGCCGAGCGCCTCCAGTTGCGCGTCTTAATCGAACCTTTATGGAATTGAAATAGGTGCTTATCGAACATCGCGTGGCGCTGACGATTGTCTTAATCGAACCTTTATGGAATTGAAATGGAAGTCCTCGCCAAGGGGCACCCGGAATCCACGGAGTCTTAATCGAACCTTTATGGAATTGAAATCGTGCCCAAATCATATTGGGCACGCAGTTCATTCGTCTTAATCGAACCTTTATGGAATTGAAATAGGACGAGGAGAAAGACAGCCAAAAGCAGCTCAACCGTCTTAATCGAACCTTTATGGAATTGAAATTGTTGATGCACAACGGCATGGTCGATCTGTCGAAGTCTTAATCGAACCTTTATGGAATTGAAATATTCTTTTTCTTTATCCATAATATTTCGTTTATAAGTCTTAATCGAACCTTTATGGAATTGAAATAGACTCCATGGTTCGGTGATTGGAAGCAGACCGAGTCTTAATCGAACCTTTATGGAATTGAAATGTCGGAATAAGAAGGGCTACCGTTGCTTTTCGTGCGGTCTTAATCGAACCTTTATGGAATTGAAATAGGTGAAGATCGTCAGAAGCCCAGATCCAACCATTTGTCTTAATCGAACCTTTATGGAATTGAAATGCGGCCTTTTGTGCGTTGTCACGGGCTGTGTTCGCGGTCTTAATCGAACCTTTATGGAATTGAAATGCTGGCGGTGCGTGAAATCAAGCGCGAAGACGGCGTCTTAATCGAACCTTTATGGAATTGAAATTGGTGAGAGAGACGAGCGCAAGGGCTGCGGTGATGTCTTAATCGAACCTTTATGGAATTGAAATTCACGTTTACGATGCAACAACTCGACGCGCGCGGGTCTTAATCGAACCTTTATGGAATTGAAATGACATAAAAAATGCCCTCCCATTTGCGGAAGAGCTTGTCTTAATCGAACCTTTATGGAATTGAAATAGGAGGACAAGGTAAAGCATGAAGGCAGCATCGGGTCTTAATCGAACCTTTATGGAATTGAAATTTTTCTTCCTCCTTTATTCTGTTTGTTCTTCCGTGTCTTAATCGAACCTTTATGGAATTGAAATCTCGTGACTCTGATCGTGTCACTGTCGGCGACGAGTCTTAATCGAACCTTTATGGAATTGAAATCCTTAAAGGCATGGCCGCAGATATTCGCATTTCCGTCTTAATCGAACCTTTATGGAATTGAAATGACGGCCATGGAGCTGCGCACGCTCGAGAACCGCGTCTTAATCGAACCTTTATGGAATTGAAATGTCTGAGAAGGCAGAGGCTGAGAAGCGCGAGGTGGTCTTAATCGAACCTTTATGGAATTGAAATACGTGTCCGTGACCTTGTGTGTCTTTGGCTTTTTGTCTTAATCGAACCTTTATGGAATTGAAATACATGAAGGTCTGCCAGCGCGTGCGCTCCCAGGCTGTCTTAATCGAACCTTTATGGAATTGAAATTCGAGAACGGCAAGCTCGCCGGTTACAACTATGTGTCTTAATCGAACCTTTATGGAATTGAAATTTCTTAGCTTAGAAGTGTACCTCCCATGCCGGTGGTCTTAATCGAACCTTTATGGAATTGAAATCCGACAATGAAGACAAATAATATATACCACTAAAGGTCTTAATCGAACCTTTATGGAATTGAAATGCAGTTTCGGCCCGTCACCCTCGATCATACCCTGCGTCTTAATCGAACCTTTATGGAATTGAAATTTGTTGGTGCCTGGGCCGTCTTCTGCCACCATGGGTCTTAATCGAACCTTTATGGAATTGAAATAGGGAATTGTCAGGTGGGACGAATGGTTGCACCAGTCTTAATCGAACCTTTATGGAATTGAAATAGCGATACGGGCACAAGCTGCCCAGGGAACGGATGGGTCTTAATCGAACCTTTATGGAATTGAAATCCTGCGACGGCTTATTGAAGACGATGGCCGTGCCGTCTTAATCGAACCTTTATGGAATTGAAATACGTGAAGGAGCGTGTCACGCATAACTTCACAAATGTCTTAATCGAACCTTTATGGAATTGAAATATAGTTCTGTCTCTTACGAGACGAGAGCGGGGCTTGTCTTAATCGAACCTTTATGGAATTGAAATTGTTTCTTATCTCTTTTTCTCATCCAAATGCTCCAGGTCTTAATCGAACCTTTATGGAATTGAAATAGTCCGAAGTCTCCATCCTCTGCCTGCGTGCGGTTGTCTTAATCGAACCTTTATGGAATTGAAATTGCGTGGTGACGACGGTGGGTATTTCCTTCAAGAGTCTTAATCGAACCTTTATGGAATTGAAATACGACAACGTGAGCAAGATGGAGCAGCGGGTCAGGTCTTAATCGAACCTTTATGGAATTGAAATTTCGGCGACATCACGCCCGTTTCAAGGCGCACCTGTCTTAATCGAACCTTTATGGAATTGAAATAGACAAAGGTTGCCGACGAATGGATTGCGGATCCTCGTCTTAATCGAACCTTTATGGAATTGAAATGCGGCAACTTTGTGGAAGACCGCTACGGCACCAGGTCTTAATCGAACCTTTATGGAATTGAAATGGCTAAGAACAGACACTGCCTGAGACGGGCGCGAGTCTTAATCGAACCTTTATGGAATTGAAATTGCTGCCTGCTATTACCTACTAAGCTAACATATTAGTCTTAATCGAACCTTTATGGAATTGAAATCCACGCACGATGATACAATCCTCAATCGGCCAACGTCTTAATCGAACCTTTATGGAATTGAAATTGCGGTCCGTAGCTGTTGATCCGTTGCGTATTGTGTCTTAATCGAACCTTTATGGAATTGAAATTTCCATCTCCTCCCTTCTGATTATGCGTACAGCCCTTGTCTTAATCGAACCTTTATGGAATTGAAATGGCAGAGAAGGCAGAGGCTGAGAAGCGCGAGGTGGTCTTAATCGAACCTTTATGGAATTGAAATAAACTTTCTCTACCTTCATATCTAAAAATTTACAATGTCTTAATCGAACCTTTATGGAATTGAAATAGAAAAACGGCGACGTACTCGATCGCCGCGAGGTAGTCTTAATCGAACCTTTATGGAATTGAAATACGACAACGTGAGCAAGATGGAGCAGCGGGTCAGTAGTCTTAATCGAACCTTTATGGAATTGAAATAACACTCCGTCATCGCGGTATTCCTTGAACACGGCGGTCTTAATCGAACCTTTATGGAATTGAAATGGCGTGGCGACGATGGTCTTGCCCTCCTTGTCCTTGTCTTAATCGAACCTTTATGGAATTGAAATTCGGCTTGGGATTGGGTGTCCTGCTCTCGGTGGCCTGTCTTAATCGAACCTTTATGGAATTGAAATGATTGTCATCCAAGACAACAATCGTGGATGCCTGTGGTCTTAATCGAACCTTTATGGAATTGAAATTGATCTTGGGGACACCGAGGAAGCGCGCGAGGTCGTCTTAATCGAACCTTTATGGAATTGAAATGCGCGTTTTTTGTTTACCTGTGGGCGGGTTTTGGCCGTCTTAATCGAACCTTTATGGAATTGAAATGGCTAAGAACAGACACTGCCTGAGACGGGCGCGAGCGTCTTAATCGAACCTTTATGGAATTGAAATAATACGGGCCCGTACCTCGGCGGCGCTGTCGCTTGTCTTAATCGAACCTTTATGGAATTGAAATGGAACAGAGACGATGCTGCTGGCACAGAATGGAAGTCTTAATCGAACCTTTATGGAATTGAAATATGATTGGTGGGACTATGCGACGGACATCTCTAACGGTCTTAATCGAACCTTTATGGAATTGAAATAGGTTTATTTTTGTGAAAGCGACGGCACGGCAAGCAGGTCTTAATCGAACCTTTATGGAATTGAAATCCTTCAACGAAAACGGAGACGAAGGTTTCCATGAGGTCTTAATCGAACCTTTATGGAATTGAAATACATGGATGAGATGCTCGTGGTGCTGACAAGGCTGTCTTAATCGAACCTTTATGGAATTGAAATGTACAGAAATTAGATAGTTCTCAGCTCTATGGCTGTCTTAATCGAACCTTTATGGAATTGAAATGTTTACCCGTGGCAATGGCGATAGCGTAAAAGCTATGTCTTAATCGAACCTTTATGGAATTGAAATACGAGGTTGGCCGCTCCATCGGTGAGGTGGAGACGGTCTTAATCGAACCTTTATGGAATTGAAATTACGGCCAGCAGCGACCCGTACACGTCGACCCAGGTCTTAATCGAACCTTTATGGAATTGAAATGGAAACGAAAGACAGAAAAGATGCTGTAGACAAAGTCTTAATCGAACCTTTATGGAATTGAAATAGAAAAGACTACTACAGCCTGGAGCCCAAGCATGGGTCTTAATCGAACCTTTATGGAATTGAAATCGAGGGAGCAGCGCGTGCGCCCGTGGACGCTTGTGTCTTAATCGAACCTTTATGGAATTGAAATCTCAGACTGCCCGGATGACCATAGCTTGCGAGAGGGTCTTAATCGAACCTTTATGGAATTGAAATGCACAAGCTCGCAACAGAGAGCTATGCCTATCAGGTCTTAATCGAACCTTTATGGAATTGAAATAGGCGGATGTTATCGACATGCTTGCCCGTGCGCTGGTCTTAATCGAACCTTTATGGAATTGAAATAGGCGAATGGCACCTTCAGCGAGAGCGACCAGGTTGTCTTAATCGAACCTTTATGGAATTGAAATGGAACAGAGACGATGCTGCTGGCACAGAATGGAAAGGTCTTAATCGAACCTTTATGGAATTGAAATGAAGGCAGACAAGCCCAAAGAAGTCCAACGACTCGGTCTTAATCGAACCTTTATGGAATTGAAATAACTGAATAAAGCCATCAAGCAATGCTTCGGGGTGTCTTAATCGAACCTTTATGGAATTGAAATCCGGTTTTGTTAAGCTCGTGGACAAGATGGGCACTGCGTCTTAATCGAACCTTTATGGAATTGAAATGATGATGACAAGGCGAAGACGCTCATTAGTCTCGACGTCTTAATCGAACCTTTATGGAATTGAAATGACGTACCTGGCCGTGCTGCTGAACGGCGAGGTAGGTCTTAATCGAACCTTTATGGAATTGAAATTGGGTCACTTGACGAACTCTGCCCATGACGAGTTTGTCTTAATCGAACCTTTATGGAATTGAAATAATATCAAGTTATGGTAATCAAGTATCAAATAAAAGTCTTAATCGAACCTTTATGGAATTGAAATAAAAGAGAAAGCCGAATATCGGGTCGTCCCTGCTTGTCTTAATCGAACCTTTATGGAATTGAAATGATGATCGCCATGGACATGTTCCATACCTTTTGCGTCTTAATCGAACCTTTATGGAATTGAAATAGGAAAAGATTTGCTCATATTGCTCAACGACGTGGTCTTAATCGAACCTTTATGGAATTGAAATAGTTCGACAACATCTCTCCCGCTGTGAAGCGCGTCGTCTTAATCGAACCTTTATGGAATTGAAATACAGAAAAAGCCATTGATGTCATGCGCCCGAAATTCGTCTTAATCGAACCTTTATGGAATTGAAATTCGTACAAGAGAAGCCAGCCCAGCAAGGTGCCTGGTCTTAATCGAACCTTTATGGAATTGAAATTTTGAGGGCTCCACGCCCGTCCCCGATTCCAAGGGTCTTAATCGAACCTTTATGGAATTGAAATCCGAATGAACTGCGCGCTCAATATGACCTCGGCAGTCTTAATCGAACCTTTATGGAATTGAAATATTGTCTTTTTTGGCCAGCTCTCCGAGCACCTCTTGTCTTAATCGAACCTTTATGGAATTGAAATAAGGACGGGGAGAGCGAAGCAGGCCGCGGGAGTAGGTCTTAATCGAACCTTTATGGAATTGAAATCCTATCCGTCCCCGGCAAGGTCTTCACGATCAAAGGTCTTAATCGAACCTTTATGGAATTGAAATAAAAACCTAACTGAATGCCTAAATCAATCCCAACTGTCTTAATCGAACCTTTATGGAATTGAAATCAAGGTCCTTTTACGGCACCAGAGTCTCGCGAAATGTCTTAATCGAACCTTTATGGAATTGAAATGTGGCTGCGAGGGAATCTTGCGATTGCTGGGCAGGTCTTAATCGAACCTTTATGGAATTGAAATCGAACACGGGCGACTACTCAGCTGCTACGAACACGGTCTTAATCGAACCTTTATGGAATTGAAATGCTGCTGCCCTAGATCCCGATCAGCCGAACGCCTGGTCTTAATCGAACCTTTATGGAATTGAAATGGGCTTGTGCGAGGGATGGGGACGCGCTGCTCGGTGTCTTAATCGAACCTTTATGGAATTGAAATAGCGGCACAAGATCATGGAGCAGCACATGGTAAAGTCTTAATCGAACCTTTATGGAATTGAAATGTATAGAGGTGGCAACGGGACATAAGTACAATATGTCTTAATCGAACCTTTATGGAATTGAAATTTGGATGACAGTCACACATACCTCTGTGACGCTTGTCTTAATCGAACCTTTATGGAATTGAAATGCAGGCATGGGAGCGCACGCGCTGGCAGACCTTCGTCTTAATCGAACCTTTATGGAATTGAAATAAGCATATCTACTTCGAGGTTAGCGACGGCATGGAGTCTTAATCGAACCTTTATGGAATTGAAATTCAATGCTGACCGAAAGGGGATGCACGCAGACACCAGTCTTAATCGAACCTTTATGGAATTGAAATCGAGCTTCTTGCGCTCCTCCAGAATGACCTCCCGGAGTCTTAATCGAACCTTTATGGAATTGAAATTTGCCTTCATCGAAGGATGGAATATCGAGAAGGCGTCTTAATCGAACCTTTATGGAATTGAAATTGGGGCGTTGACATCAGCCTTGCAAGTGTGCTGAGTCTTAATCGAACCTTTATGGAATTGAAATTCTTTCCTTTACGACATTACGCACTTTAGATTCTTGTCTTAATCGAACCTTTATGGAATTGAAATGCGGCAACGGTGGATTTTGCCGTCGTCGGCGGTGGGTCTTAATCGAACCTTTATGGAATTGAAATATCACAATGTTATCGTAGAGTTTTTCAACGGCCGCGCGTCTTAATCGAACCTTTATGGAATTGAAATACTTCAAGCCTAAGCCGCTTCCGCTTGCCAGGGATGTCTTAATCGAACCTTTATGGAATTGAAATTGAGTGCCTTTACTTCCTCGCGACTTCTCTCTGCAAGTCTTAATCGAACCTTTATGGAATTGAAATTCGGATTTTTAATTAGAACATTGAGCCGCTGCAAAAGTCTTAATCGAACCTTTATGGAATTGAAATGACGGCGAAAGGCTGAGGGGAAACTGTACACAAAGTCTTAATCGAACCTTTATGGAATTGAAATCCGCTACACAGAACGCTACGGCAGCGGCGGCCAGTGCGTCTTAATCGAACCTTTATGGAATTGAAATAAATACACCAGCGTAGCCTTAGATGATGTCGTTAGTCTTAATCGAACCTTTATGGAATTGAAATTCGTGATGAGCACCGGTGCTTCTACCTCAACGAGGGTCTTAATCGAACCTTTATGGAATTGAAATCCTGATGAGTGAGGCGATGAAGCGGGGCATGAGCGTCTTAATCGAACCTTTATGGAATTGAAATTGGCGACCTCACGGGCGCGGGCGAGTTTCTTCTGGTCTTAATCGAACCTTTATGGAATTGAAATGAGCATGACGCAAGCCCTTGAGGGCAACGGCAATGGTCTTAATCGAACCTTTATGGAATTGAAATATGGATCGCAAGACTGCGGGGCGGATAGAGACCCGTCTTAATCGAACCTTTATGGAATTGAAATCGCCTAACGTACATTTCCGCGCGCAACAAACTCTGTCTTAATCGAACCTTTATGGAATTGAAATTAGTCTGCGTGAGTGGATGCTGTGACGCTTGAGTGTCTTAATCGAACCTTTATGGAATTGAAATCACGTTCCATCTTCATCACAAAGTCGATCGCGTCTCGTCTTAATCGAACCTTTATGGAATTGAAATTGCAATATAAGCAGCTCACGGCGGAGGAGCAGAACGTCTTAATCGAACCTTTATGGAATTGAAATCGATGTTGGAGCAGATCGAGTTCCGCAAGATCTATTAGTCTTAATCGAACCTTTATGGAATTGAAATGGGGTAATTACTAATTACAACGTCGCCGGGGCCCGTCTTAATCGAACCTTTATGGAATTGAAATGACAAAGGATATTCTTTTTCTGTGCCGTCAGTTGCCGGTCTTAATCGAACCTTTATGGAATTGAAATTAGTCGTTCTCTTCGAGGTGGAGGGTAATCTGTCTTGTGTCTTAATCGAACCTTTATGGAATTGAAATATGTAGGGCAGGAACGCCGCACCGAAGGACTCGGCGTCTTAATCGAACCTTTATGGAATTGAAACACTAAAAAAAGGCATTGCCCCCATCTCCGAGGACAACACCTTTTAATGATATACACCACCAATCACGCCAAAAGATCATGAGGGTGGCCTACTCCATTTCTCTGATGAGAGAGTCTGGGATAAGATAAGCTATTTAATCTACTTCCTCGTCAGCCTCGTAACCGCCCATCTCACGGATGGCGTTCTTGAGCATAGTGTACTGCTCAAAGAGGTTGTTGACAGCTTCCTCGCCCTGAGTGTAGTCGTGCATAGGGCTCTTGAGGAAGAAGCTCAGGAAACGCTGAATGCCATAGCGAC
>ERZ780029.122-NODE-122-length-8587-cov-2.1478_pt1 | contig 8587 bp, 6 predicted proteins | sample MGYA00511858_ERZ780029 | MGnify/ENA primary metagenome ERZ780029 (study PRJEB29588, sample SAMEA2146472) | human gut metagenome | biome: human gut; feature: human-associated habitat; material: faeces | place: Denmark | collected 2008/2010 ...
TTGTCAAGTCATTCTTTCTTTTGTATAAGGGTGTACATAAGAATTGCCGCTGTTATATGATTTCAGGAGTTATCTCCAAGTATTAAAGAATACAAGTGAAGTTTTGTACAAAAAGACATGTTATTGCATGATTTTCTATTTCCTTTTGTCGAAAAAGTTTCCTATTTTGCTTTCCGTATGATTGTGATTTAAAAGTATTTGAAAAATGAGGGAATATTGTATCAAGTATTTGTTTCTATGTTGTTTTTTGTGGCTGGCTGGAAGTGTGTTCGCTCAGGAAAGGTTTCCTGACGGCACTCCAATACCGGATTGGTTTGCAGACAGCCGGGTGGTTCCGGTAGAGGAGTTGGGCAGAATTTACCGTATTACGGATTATGGAGTGCTGAATGACAGCACACTGCTGCAGACAGAACAGATTCAGGCAGTCATTGACAAGGCAGCTCAAGAAGGAGGCGGAGTAATTTGTATACCACAAGGTACGTTTTTATCAGGTTCACTTTTTTTCAAACCTCACACCCACCTTTATCTGGAAAAAGGAGCTGTGTTGAAAGGGAGTGATGACATCAGTCATTTTGATGTGATTGATACACGCCTGGAGGGGCAGAACTTGAAATATTTCGCGGCCCTGGTCAATGCCATAGGGGTGGACGGATTTACACTTTCGGGAGAAGGAAAGATAAACGGGAACGGACTTCGTTTCTGGAAATCTTTCTGGTTGCGTCGGCAGGTCAATCCTCAATGTACGAATCTGGAGGAATTACGTCCGCGACTGGTATATATTGCAGATTCAAAAGACGTACAGTTGTCTGGAGTCAGATTGGAGAATTCTCCCTTCTGGACAACCCATTTATACCGGTGTGAGAATGTAAAGTTGCTGAATCTTTCCATTTTTGCTCCCCGTTCACCGGTAAAAGCACCGAGCAGTGATGCTATTGATATTGATGTCTGTAAGAATGTGCTGGTGAAAGGGTGTTATATGTCGGTGAATGACGACGCAATAGCTTTGAAAGGCGGAAAAGGACCTTGGGCAGACCAGGATAAGGTAAATAACGGGAGCAACTTGAACATAATCATAGAAGATTGTGTATGGGGATTCTGTCACAGTGCATTGACTTGCGGAAGTGAATCCATTCATAACCGTAATGTTCTGGTGCGGCGTTGTACGGTGGAACATGCCCAGCGTTTGCTTTGGTTGAAAATGCGTCCGGATACACCGCAAAATTATGAGTATATCCGACTGGAGAATATTACAGGCTCTGTGGTCAATTTCTTGTTTGCCCAGCCTTGGACACAATTTTTTGATTTGAAAGATAAAAAGATATTCCTTTTTCTTATTCAAGCCATGTTACCATGCGTGATATTCGGTTGGACTGTGATGTACTTTTTGCAGTCAAGAAGGACGAGACACAGTATAAACTGTCGGATTTTCTGTTTGAGAATCTCGAAATTACGGCACGCAAATCGGGGACTATCCAAAAGGGATACATTCATGGACTGCAACTTCGGAATGTGGTAGTAAATGGTGTACGTTTAAAATAGAAAAAAGCTGGCAGAGCAATTTTCTGCCAGCTTTTTAAAATTATGTTAGTTTATATTCATCCGGATAGTAAACAAAGTCGATAACAGCTCTTTCGTATTCAAACAGTTCTTCAGGCTTGAAGAATCGTTCTATTTCTTCGATAGCCGTTTTGGGTGAATCGGAGGTGTGGATGATGTTTTCCTGTGAACTTACACAATAGTCACCTCGAATAGTCCCCGGAACTGCTACACGACCATTGGTAGCTCCTGTCATGGAACGTACCACCTGAATGGCATCGACTCCTTCATAACAGCATACGATAACCGGGCAGGCCATCATGGATGCTTTTACACGAGAAAAGAACGGTTTCCCGGCCAGGTGTGCATAATGTTCATTGAGCAGGTCTTCGGTAAGCTGCATCATTTTCATGCCCGCCAAGCGCAAGCCTTTACGTTCAAATCTATGGGTTATTTCTCCAATAAGTCCGCGTTGTACGGTACTTGGTTTTAGAATCACTAATGTTTTTTCGAGACTCATAGTTCGTTTATATTAAGGTGATACAAAGATTCATTGCGCTCAAATATACGAAAAAAAGAATATGAGCCCTAAAAACGGGTGGATTTTTATTTCGAATCCAGTGGGATTATTCCAAGGTTAATGGCTTTTAGAACAAGATCTACCGCATTTCTTGCTTCCAGTTTACTCATGAGACTTTTCCGGTGTGTTTCAATCGTATTGTTGGAAACATGAAGTAAATCTGCAATTTCTCTTGTGTTGAATCCTTTGGCAATGGCTTGCAATACTTCCATCTCTCTTAGCGTGAGCTGTTCCTTGATTTGTTCCTCTGTTTGCATCCGGTTTAAAATCGTTTTGAACCGTTTACAAAGATATTGTCCTCCTTTCAAAATAGTCTGGATGGCCAGTGTCAGTTCGTTAATATCTGCCGACTTTAGTATAGCTCCGCTGATGGATGCCTTGGTAAGCCTTTTGAGTATCCATATTTCTTCGTGCATGGTATTAACCAAGATGCGTGCTTCCGGATGTTTTTGCAGAATCTTGTCTATTAGCTCAAATCCGTTGGTGTCCGGAAGTTCCACATCAAGCAGATAAATGTCAAATGGCTGCATGTCTATCAGGAGCATTGCTTCAGCGCCCGATGAGGCGGTATATACCTTTTCTATTTCAGGCATTTGGGAAACCACATGCTTGATGCCTTGCAGTATGAGGGTATGGTCATCGACTAATAGTATTTTGGCTTTTTGACTTGTCATTTTGTCGCATTTTTATACTGCAAAGAAAAAAAGATTCATCGAGAAGATTTTCACTGAAAACCGTGATTTTTTCAATGAAGAAATGTATGAATATGGATATTTACTCCTGTATCGTCTTTTTCTATCTTGTAATTCCCTCCAATGGTTTTTAATCGGTCGTTGATGGTACGTAGGCCGATTCCTTTGGATGAATCGGCATGCGGATTCCAGTCTCCGTCATAATGCAGGTGAATGACAAGTTGGGTGTCTTCTTTTTTTAGTTGAATGTGAATCTGCTTTGCCTGAGCATGTTTTAAGATGTTTCCGATGGTTTCCTGCATGATGCGGTAGATTTCATATCCTATGTGTTCCGGAATAGTGGTCCAGTCTGTGTGGGCGTGGGGAGCATAGGATATGTTCACTCCTGATACTTCCTGCATTTTCGCAAAATAGTCGGCCAGCATTTCGTTCAAATCAGTAAACTGGAAATTAGGTGGCATCAATTCGTGCGAGATGGCTCTTACGCCATTGCGTATTTCTTCCAGCGTCTGAATGGTAGTTGTCTTTTGTTCTTCGGAAGAAATATGCTGCTGTATTTGGAGTATGGCTCCTAACAGGTCGTTGCAAACTCCATCGTGTAAATCCTTGGCAAGCCGTTTACGTTCATTTTCCAGGCCTTCAATGTACTGACGTGCAGCTATCAGTTCGGTCTCTTTCTTCTGTACTTTCCGTTTATGCAGCAGGATGGAGATGGCAATTAAAAGCAGTCCGATAACCGTAAGGTAGTAGACGGTATGGCGCAGACGGGTTTCTTTCTCTTGTGCTTGATTTCTTTCCAGAAGAGCAATCTTCAATTCCTTGTCGCTATTCCTTAATTTTTCATTCAGCTCCGACAGTTCATTTTTTATTTTTCCATCGAAAATGGAGTCTTTATAAATACATGCTTCCTGCATGCAGTGGAATGCTTTCTGATAGTTGCCCAGTCCTTCGTAATTACGTGCCATCAAAATATGATACTTGTCGTATGGAAGTTGCGTTTGAATCAACGACTTGTTTGTCAGGATATCGAGACTTTTCTGAAATTCTCCAATCCAGTTGTACAGGCTGGCTTGAGTGCCATAAAATTCAAGTGCTGTCGGACTGTTTCCCGGAATCTGATGGATCAGTTCTTCTCCTTTTTTCAGAAAAATTCTGACAGAATCTTTTTTATTCCACAATTGGTAGGTACTTAGTAAGGGGCTTAGAGAACTCATGGCAAGTAGGGGATATTCTATCTCTAATGCTTTTTGGACATTTCTTTTTAGAATCTGGCTTGCTTCTGCATATTTCCCCATGTTGCAATAGCATCCGCCGATAAGCGTGTTGGCATATAATTCCATTAATGTGTCTTTTGCCTTTCGGGCATAGTCTGCTGCTAACTTGCCTTGTTCCAAGGCCTCTTCATAGCGTTTGTTGAGATGGTAAAGTACGCCAATATTGTAATAAGTGGAGGCGATGTCTTCGTATTTTTCTGTTTTCTTACAGAAATCGAGCGCGCGATTATAGTGATATACGGCTGAATCGAACATGCCTAATTTACGGTAGCAAACGCCAATGGAAGATTCTACTACTCCTTCCAGATCGTATCTTCGTTCTTTGAGCTTGGGGGCATGTGCTGCTACTGTCTTGAATGTTTCTTTGGCTTGCTCTAACTTTCCTTCCATGAAAAGATAGTTGGCCAGTGAGTTGAGCAGCTGCAGGTAGCCTTCTTCCTCAAAGGCAGGTCGCGGGTAAAGAGAGAGTCCCTTTTGTATATAATGGTAGGATGAATCGTGGTCCAGAGTTTCATATTCTGCACCCAGGAATTGATATAATTCAATTAATTTTTCTTTGGAAGAGGGTTCTCGTTCGGCTTGTCGTATTTCCTGTTTTAGACTGTCGATTACCGTATTTCCTGCTTGTACTGACAGGAAAACTGTAAGGCTCAAGAAGATGCCAAGTAAAAGGATATGCTTTTTCATGTAATGTATTTTTGTGATTTTGACAAAATAATTCCTTTTTGTGGAATATACAAATTTCAGAGGAAAATATCTTGGATTTTGACTGAAATGATTGAATGATATGACATTGTGAGCTGGGTTATCCGCTTCAGAATTGGTAGAAATAGGCGGTCAGTTCCCTTTTGTATTTTTGTGAGATACAGAGTTCATTGATATGATGAAAAGGAGGATACATGATGCAGTGGTTGTTTTGTATCATGCACAGATACTGTATGTTGATGATATAGGATTGATGGATTTGTATAAATCGGTCATTATATGCACATAAATTTTTCGCGCGCAGGTTTCCTTTTAGCCGGACAAAGGAGCCGTCGGTTAATGCTATCTCCCAACTCTTTTTGGTTGAGATGTATTTGAAATAACCGATGTGGTTGGAGTGTAGGACACGCAGGTTTCCCATTAAGGTTTGAATAAGCAGAGGTTTCCCCAATCTTATGTCGGAAAGTTGCTTAAGACGTTCTAAGGCTATTTTGTATCGTTGTATTTCTGTCATTTCCATCTTTCCTGTGTTTTCTATTCCTTTAGGGCCAAATATAGTCTGTCTTATGAGGAAGGGAAACACGGAAAACCGTGATTTTTGTATAAAAGTAAAAAAGCCGCCTCGCAATGCAAGACGGCTCTTTGTTACAGTGTGTTTGTTCTATCTTGAGGTATTGATATTGGCAGACGGGCGGAAGTCGAACATCAGGTTCAAATGTAATCCTTCATCCCCTTGTTTAATGCGGATATTTCCAGGTTGGCTGTTGGGGCCTTGTTGCTCGATGGGTTTGAAGGAGCAAATAGCCGGTATGTCAAGCAAGAAAGATATATCACCCTCAGGGAATTGCGGCATAGTTCTTCTGACACGTCCTACGGGTTCTTCCGGCGTAAAGATGTGATAGAAGATTCCATCGTTTCTTGAATAAACAGTAAACGGTGTTTTGTCGCTTTCCAGTGTAGCCCAGTACATGTGGGCATGATATCCTTTAAATTCTGGATAAATCAGATTTTCAAAACTTTCTCCTGTAATGGTATTGTTGTAATCTTTATGCCAGATGTTATAGTTGGTACCAGGGATACGGTTCTTCCATACACGATAGGGACCACGTCCCAGCCATTTCATGCCGGTACAGTTTGCTTTCGGGTAAGAGAAGGTCAATCCGAGGTTGTATACCTTGGTATCCATAAAGGCATCGTCAAATCCTCCTCCTCCGGATGCGCGGTTCAGTAGGATGGCATCCATATAAAGCAGTCCTTGATCGGTCAGACGCCAGACAATGGAGTCGGCTGCTCCTTTATATTTGGCACAGAATATAGCTCCTTCTTGTGTCTCACGCACGTAACTGAGTGAAGGCTCATAGCGCATTTTCATTCCTACAGCTACCGGACCGTCCTTGAACGGAACCTCTGTTTCTCCTGCTTTTACTTGCTTGATGATACCGGTAGTGGCATCAAACGTTACACTTACCTTCGCACTGTTCAGTACGATGTGGCTGGCATTGCGTGAGGCGGTAGCTTTGGGAAGTGCTTCCAGGGTCATGGGTGATTGTGCCATCTTATGGTCAAAATATTGTTTTACCAGGCGGATGGGGTAGCTCCAGTTGCAGATGCTATGTCCATTTTTATCGAAAGCTTCCAGTTCCAGTACATCACCTTCATGGAAGTTGTCCGGAAGGTCGAAATGGGCTGTGCCGGTTTCTCCTGGCTGGATAGCAGGGAGAGTAACTTCTCCGTGGCTTAATTCAACGGATTGTGTTACACCTTTCAATGGAGTGTCACATGACAATACTTTGTATGTCATTTTGCATTCCTTCAGATTCGTGTAAGTATATTCGTTGGTAACCAGGAAATTACCGTTAAAATGAGAGGTGATGAGTAGTGGTTTCAGCTGGATGGGTGACCATTGGGCACGGATGGCATAGAAGCTGCCTTCTTTTTCACGGCGAGGACCAACTACTCCATCAGGTGCATTCGATTTGTCAGAATCCAGAATACCTCCTTTGTCACTCCGTTTGGGAGCTTCATCGCAGAATACCCAGATAAATCCTCCGGCAAATAACGGGTTTGTATTCCAGCGATCCCAGAAATCCCGTAATCCGGCACCTCCTCCTTGGTCGTACATGGCATGCATGAATTCTGTAGGCATGAAGACCTTATAGCCATTGGTAAATCGGGCTACTCCTGTCAGATAAGCCGGATAATGGTGCGTATCCAGGTCGTTAAAGTCGGCCCATGGGTGGACTACATGCCGTTTTTGAAGCTTGTCGTATTGAGCAAATAGTTTATCCAGTTGATAATTCCATCCTCCTTCATTTCCATTACTCCAGATGATGATGGACGGATGATTGACATCGCGCTGTACCATCTCTTTCACCAGTTTGCTACCCACTTTTTCGTCGTAGCAATTCTGCCATCCTGCTAGTTCATCCATGTATACGATACCCAGTGAATCGCACATATCCAGGAAATGTTCGTCGGGGGCATAGTGCGATCTTACCGCGTTCATGTTCATTTCCTTGATGAGAAGTGCGTCCTGACGACTCATGGCTGCACTGGTGGCTCTTCCTCCGTCTACGGAGAATGAATGGCGGTTAATACCTTTTACGACGAGTTTGGTTCCGTTCAGATATACTCCGTCTTGTGGGAAAAACTCGACGGTACGGAAGCCGATTCTGGTTTCACGTGTCTGAATCACCTTTCCTTCCGGTGATTTCAACTCCAGACGAGCTACATACAGGTTAGGATCTTCTGTGGACCAGGTTTGAATGTCTGCCCATTGTCCTTCTATCTGTTGTTCCTTGCCGGAATCTGTAATTTTCTTGGAAAGTGCAGATTGTCCCGTATTTGTCAGGGCAGTCTTTCCGTCTTTCAGGCCTCGTACCGATACGTGAAGTTCATATCCTTTCGCATCGCCATACATTTCACATGAAGCTTGAAATTTGCCATGCTGGTCGGCATTAAGTACAAAGTGTTCAATGTGTACCTGTGGAACAACTTCCAGCCATACCGGACGATAAATTCCTCCATAAAGCCACCAGTCAGCTTTACGTTCTGCGGCGTTGATGGATGAATTAGCAGATTCCTTAGCGACTTTTACTTCAAGTGTATTTTTCTTTCCGAGGGTGAGTAAGTCGGTGATGTCATAACAAAAACGGTTGAATCCGCCCTGATGCATTTCTCCGGCCAGTTTGCCGTTGATTAAGACTTCCGTATCGGTCATGACTCCGTCAAAATAAATTTTTACCCGCTGGCCGCTCCATGATTTGGGAGCCTCGAATTTGTGGCGATAAATACCTGTTTCATCACTTGGTTTGGCACCTTTGATGGTATACCATCGTCCGTAAGTATATTCTCCAAATCCTTGCAGTTCCCAGTTGCAGGGAACTTCTATCTTTTTCCATTTGCCGCTGTTTTGTCCTTTTGAGCAGAGAAAGTCCCATGTCACGGTATTGTCAATACCGGTTCCTGAAAGATAAATTCGTTCCGGATGGGGGGCTTGCGCTTGCAAATGCAAGCCAGGCGCGGTGCAGAAAAGGCTGGCAAGTAGGGTCAGTCTGATAAAGTTGTTTTTCATATCCGTGTTTATTGATTTGTTTTCTACAAAGATACGCACCTTCATGAAATGAATGAATGGAATAATGTACATCTTGCTCGGAAGATTGTGTATCAGGCGTACAAAAATCCATGAATCTGTACATTCCTATAGTTGTAAGGGCTGTATAACTTTTATCTTTGCAAGTATGAAACCTAATTTGTAATTCCATGAAAAAGAACAGCATCTTATTATTTCTTTTGTGCTC
>ERZ780029.131-NODE-131-length-8259-cov-2.5579_pt1 | contig 8259 bp, 9 predicted proteins | sample MGYA00511858_ERZ780029 | MGnify/ENA primary metagenome ERZ780029 (study PRJEB29588, sample SAMEA2146472) | human gut metagenome | biome: human gut; feature: human-associated habitat; material: faeces | place: Denmark | collected 2008/2010 ...
TTATTTAGGGCTTTTAAATTTCCTTTTTTATGTATATAATGGTGATTAGCCATGGGTACACATGGCTTCTAATGACTTTTGATTTTATGTTTTATCTGAATATATCGGACAGACAGAGGTCCGCATTGTTTTATAAGAAAGGGGAATTATAATGTTATCAACAGATATTGGTATAGATTTAGGTACTGCAAGTATTCTTGTGTACATCAGAGGCAAAGGTGTTGTTCTTAAAGAGCCTTCAGTTGTTGCATTTGACAGGGATACTAATAAGATTAAGGCTATCGGTGAGGAAGCAAGACTGATGCTTGGTAGAACACCAGGTAACATCGTTGCTGTAAGACCTCTTCGTCAGGGTGTTATCTCTGATTACACTGTAACTGAGAAGATGCTTAAGTACTTTATCCAGAAGGCTATCGGCAAGAGAATGCTTAAGAAGCCTAGAATCAGTGTATGCGTACCTTCAGGTGTTACTGAGGTTGAGAAGAAGGCGGTTGAGGATGCTACTCTTCAGGCAGGCGCAAGAGAGGTTGCTATTATTGAAGAGCCTATCGCAGCAGCTATTGGTGCAGGTATTGATATTTCAAGACCTTGTGGTAATATGATTGTTGATATCGGTGGTGGTACAACTGATATCGCTGTTATCTCTTTAGGAGGAACTGTTGTAAGTACTTCTATTAAGATTGCCGGAGATGATTTTGATGAAGCTATCGTAAGATACATGAGAAAGAAGCATAATCTTCTTATTGGTGAAAGAACTGCAGAAGATATTAAGATAAAGGTTGGTTCTGCTTATCCTAAGGCAGAAGTCACAACTATGAATGTACGAGGAAGAAACCTTGTAACAGGTCTTCCTAAGACTGTAGAGGTAAGCTCAGAGGAGACAGAGGAAGCTTTAAGAGAGGCAACTTCACAGATTGTTGAAGCTGTTCACAGCGTTCTTGAGAAGACTCCACCAGAACTTGCATCTGATATTGCAGACAGAGGAATCGTCCTTACAGGAGGCGGAAGTCTTCTTTCAGGACTTGAGGATTTAATTGAAGCCAAGACAGGAATTAATACTATGACAGCCGAAGATCCAATGACATGTGTTGCTATTGGTACAGGTAAGTTTATTGAGTTCCTTGCAGGCTACAGAGACGAAGTTAAGTAACCTGAAACATTTCTAATAAGATTATTACTAATGTTTCTTAACATTCTGGCAGAATGGATAATCTCTATGCCGGAAGAATATATTATCAAGAAAGAGGCGGGTTATGGTAAAAGGGCTTTATACAGCGTACTCTGGCTTGACAGTTCAGCAGAAGAGACTGGATGTAGTGTCTAATAATCTGGCTAATGCAACTACCACAGGTTATAAAAAAGAAGGCCTTACGACACAGTCGTTTAAAGATGTTTATGGCATCAAAGTTAAAGATGAAACTGTGGGCTATATTAATCAGAATATCGGAACTCTGAATCTTGGAGCGAAAGTAGGAGAATCCTTCAGAAGCTGGGATCAGGGCTCTTTCCAGAACACAGGCAATACATTTGACTTTGCGCTGAGTGGAAGTGGATTGTTTTCGATTTCTTTCACTAACAAAGCTGGAGAAACTTCAACGCTTTATACCAGGGACGGATCTTTCCAGATGAACCATGAAGGTTATCTGGTAACCAAGGATGGTGATTTTGTATTGGGCGAGAATGGTCCGATACAGTTACCTACAGACTTTGAAAAACTGACTGTAGAAGAGAGTGGCGAAATATATGCTGACGGACAGTATGTAGACAGATTTGCTCTTGTGGATTTTGAGAATTATGACTATGTTGAGGCATATGGCGAGAATCTTTACAGAGCTGTAGATGGCGCAACACAGACAGATGCTGCAGCAACAGTTAATCAGGGATATTTGGAGGCTTCCAATATTAATGTGGTAACAGAGATGGTAGATATGATATCTATTGCAAGAGATTTTGAAAGTAATCAGAAGATTATGAATACTATCGATGAGATGTTAGGAAAGATGGTATCTATATCTGAGATTTAGTAACAACTGTTAGGCATATACATATGGAGGACTGACGACATGATGAGATCATTGTGGACTGCTGCATCAGGAATGATGAGCCAGCAGACAAGCGTAGATACTATTGCCAACAATCTGGCAAATGTTAATACAGTAGGATATAAGCAGGAACAGACTCAATTTAAGTCTCTGCTTTACCAGAATCTTCAGGCGAAGACTACTTCTGCCAACGGAGAGAATAAACCTGTTGGAGCACAGGTAGGACTTGGTTCAAGAGTTTCAGCAGTAACATCAATATATACACAGGGTGCATTAAATGCAACCGACAGTACAACAGATTTTGCGATTAATGGAGATGGTTTTTTCGCAGTAAGAAATACTAATACTGACGAGACTGTGTATACAAGAAATGGACATTTTACATGGGCAACAGCTACAGAAGGCGTAATGCTTAGTACTTCGGAAGGATATCCTGTACTCAGCGCAGATGGCGCAGAGATAGTTCTTGGACAGGATGCTAACGGTGAGGATTATAAGACTAATCTTATTACTATTGATACAGACGGCAACCTTTTATATCCTGATGAGTCTAACAATCCGGCACCAATCGGTATTAAGATTGGTTTATATCAGTTTTCTAATCCTGCAGGACTTGATAAGATTGGTGGAAGCTACCTTTCAGAGACTGAGGCGTCAGGAACTGCACTTAACGAAGAGTATGATGCAGTTGGGAAGAAGAGTTCATTAAGACAGTCATATCTTGAGTCATCTAATGTTCAGGTTGCAACTGAGATGGTTAATCTTATTACAGCACAGAGAGCGTATGAGTTATGTTCTAAGGCTATAACAACATCTGATACAATGATGGAGCAGGCTAATAACCTTAAGAGATAAGCGGGGTGTAGTGTATGAGCGATTCTATTACGGGGCTTAGCAGTACGAATTATTCAGATGTGTATGATTCTAAAGCGGGTTCTTTAACTAATAAACTTACAGATACTGATTATTCTAAGGCATCAGACGATGAACTTATGTCTGTATGCAGGATTTTGAAAGTTATTTTGTTGAACAGGTTCTTAAGTCAATGGAGAAGATGGCTAAGATTGATTCAGAAGACGAGGATAGCAATCTTTTTACTTCTATGGCTGGAATTGGTGGAACAGAGGATACTTCACTTAATACTTTGGGAAGTTACTTTGGAGATGAGATGGTGTCATCTTATGCCAAGCTTATGACTGATTCTAATCATGGCAAAGGACTTGGAATAGCACAGACGCTTTATGAGCAGATGAAGAGAAATTATTCTACAGAGTCTATTCCTAAGGCAGATGAGCAGGAATAATATTTAACATAAAGGAGATAACAGATTGGATTACGAGTCTGTGAAATATGTAGAGGGCTTTGTGGAGAATATTATCTTCAGGAATGAAGACAATGGATATACGGTTTTTAATATTGTATATGATGATGAAGAAATCACCTGTGTTGGAGTGTTAAGCTATATCAACACAGGTGAATTTATTACCGCACAAGGCGAATTTGTTAAGCATGCAGTTTACTACATGCAGTTTAAAGTCACATCTTATGAGTTCAGGGCGCCGGATGATGCTGCATCCGTAAGGCGTTATCTAAGCTCCGGGGCAATCAAGGGTATCGGCGAGAAGATGGCTGAACGAATAGTTAAGACATTTGGCGATGATACATTCAGGATTATGGAAGAAGAACCGGAGCGTCTGGCTGAGATTAAAGGAATAAGCATGTCTAAAGCTATGGATATAGCAAACCAGCTTATTGACAAGAAAGACATCAGAAAAGCAATGATGTTTCTTCAGCGTTATGGAATCCAGATGAATCTTGCCAACAAAATATTTAAGCGTTATGGAAACGACATTTATAACATTCTTGAACAGAATCCGTACAGGCTTGCTGATGACATAGAGGGTGTCGGTTTTAGGACGGCTGATGAGATTGCTTCGCGTGCCGGAATCAAGATTGATTCTGAATTCAGGATTAAGAGCGGAATATTTTATGTGCTTAATCAGGCGACAATGCAGGGACACACATATCTTCCGTATGATAAGCTTGTGCGTCAGGTCAACGAACTGCTTTTGATTGATGTCCAGGACTATGACAAATACCTTATGGACCTGACAATGGATAAGAAGATAGTTGTCAAGGTTAAGGACAATGTAAAATGTGTCTATGCCCGTATGTATTACAACATGGAAGCAAATGTTGCAGCTATGCTTAATAATCTTGATGTCCAGATTGAGGAAGACCAGAAATTCATAGATGACAGGATTGCAAGGATTGAGGATAAAGAAGGAATAACTCTTGATGATATCCAGAAAGAGGCTGTTGCGAAAGCAGTAAGAAACGGGCTTGTTATTGTTACTGGCGGTCCGGGAACCGGTAAGACTACAACTATTAATACAATAATCAAATATTTTGAGCTGGAAGGTCTGGAAATCAGGCTGGCAGCGCCTACGGGACGTGCAGCCAAGAGAATGACTGAGGCGTGCGGTTATGAAGCACAGACAATCCACAGAATGTTAGAGATAAGCGGCGGTGTGCCGGATGGTGACAGAAAGTCGGTAGCAGGTCTGTCTATGTTCTTTGAGAGAAATGAAGATAATCCGCTCGAGGCTGATGTTATTATCGTTGATGAGATGTCGATGGTAGATATAAGTATTATGAATTCACTCCTTAAAGCTGTTTCGATTGGAACGAAACTGATTCTTGTAGGTGATGTGGACCAGCTTCCAAGTGTCGGTCCGGGAAATGTGCTTAAAGACATCATAGAATCCGGCTGTTTTCCGGTTGTTAAGCTGGAGAGAATATTCAGACAGGCGGCACAGAGTGAGATTATTATTAATGCCCATAAGATAAACAGGGGTGAGGAGGTTGTACTTAACAAGTACAGCAAGGATTTTCTCTTTGTTCACAGAAACGGTGCAGACAATATTATAAATGCGATGAAAACGCTTATTAAGGACAAACTTCCGGACTATGTGGGTGCTGATGTGTATGACCTTCAGATTCTTACTCCATCGCGAAAATCCAATGTCGGGGTGGAACGTCTTAATAAGATTATGCAGGATTTTCTTAATCCGGCTGATGCTATCAAGCAGGAAAGACAGGTGGGTGATGTTACTTTCCGTGAAGGTGATAAGGTTATGCAGATTAAGAATGACTATCAGCTTGCATGGGAAAAACGAAGCAGATACGGTATTCCAACAGAACAGGGAACCGGCGCTTTTAACGGGGATACCGGAGTTATAGAGAGAATAAGCACATTTGATGAGAATGTAACTGTGAAATTCGAAGATGGCAGATTTGTTACTTATGAATTTTCACAGCTTGATGAGCTTGAACTTGCGTATGCGATTACGGTTCACAAATCACAGGGAAGTGAGTACCCGGCGGTTATTATTCCGATGTCGCAGGGACCAAGAATGCTGATGAACAGGAATATTCTGTATACGGCAGTTACAAGAGCAAGAAAATGTGTGTGCCTCGTTGGGGAAGAGGAGATATTCAGGCTTATGGCTGACAATGTATCAGAGTCAAAACGATATTCTTCACTCACAGACAGGATTGAAGAAATCAGACATATTGAAGATTTCGGACAATGATAATTGATATGTTTATATGTGATAATGATGATAATAATGGGGGATTATGGATTATAAGAAGGTATTAATGGAGGCAGTTAATGCGGTACTTCCGCCAGTGTGTCCTATGTGTGGAAAGCCGGCACCTTTTGCTGGGGGCAGCAGGGTTGATATATGCCCGGACTGTATGCACAAGGTGAGCTATGTCAGTGAGCCGGTCTGCCTTAAATGTGGCAAACCGGTTGAAAATGATGAAGTGGAATATTGCAGTGATTGCAGCAGGAAAGAACATGTTTATGACCAGGCATGCGCTGTGTATGAATATTCTAAGTGCATCAAGGATTCAATATACAGATTCAAGTATCACAATAAAAGGGAATATGCAGGTATCTATGCAAAACAGATTGCAGACAAGTGTGGCAGCATGATTCATGCCTGGGCGCCAGATGCACTGATTCCTGTGCCTATTCACAGTTCAAGACTTAAGGAAAGAGGGTTTAACCAGGCAGAGCTGATTGCAGGAGAATTGGAACAGCTTATTGGTATCCCTATGGATTGTGAAGCTCTTGTGAGAGTTGTTAAAACAGTTCCTATGAAAGAACTGGATAATGCACATAGGGTTAAAAATCTGCAAAATGCTTTTCAAGCAGGAGAAAAAGTTGTAAGATATAGTAAAGTTTTAATTGTGGACGATATATATACAACAGGAGCAACATTTGATGCATGTGCTGCAGTACTCAAGCATGCTGGCGTTCAGGAAGTGTATGGGGTAAGTTTGTGCATTGGCGACGGATTCTAGTGCGGATGCGGTTTTGTTTTGCAAAACAATGATGCTTAACAAGGAGGATTTATGGAAGTTAGAAATTGTAAGAATTGTGGAAGATTATATAATTATATCGGGGGCGCATACAGACTCTGCCCTGACTGTATGAAGAAACTTGAAGAAAAGTTTCAGGAGGTTAAGCAATATATAGAAGATAATCCAAGATCTGATATGAGAGATATATCAGAGAACTGTGATGTAAGTACAAGACAGATTGAGCAGTGGATAAGAGAAGAAAGACTGTCGTTCAGTGATGATTCACCTATTGGCATTGCATGCGAAGTATGCGGAGCTACCATAAAAACAGGAAGATACTGTGAAAGATGCAAGTATGACATGGCTAACAGGCTTGGCAGCATGTATGGAAGTGCTACATCGGCCGTAGGCAATGTTGACAAGGAAAGAGCGAGAAGAGAAAAGGCAAGAATGAGATTCCTTGATAAGTAATTAAAGGGTGAAACTTACCCGGATAATTAATTAGCATTTTTTCAAAAGAGGTATAAAGTATTTTGAAAAACCGTCCGATATCTTACACATAAAGCAGGAGTTATCTGTTTTAATTAATAGAAAGTGAGGCGGTTAATATGCGTATAGATGCTTATAATGCTGTTAATCAGATATATCAGACCAGCCAGATTTCTAAAGCTAAGGCTACAGCAAAGACATCATCGGCTAGTGATAAGTTTGAAATTTCTGACACAGCCAGGACATATCAGACAGCCAGAACAGCAGTGAACGCGGCTTCCGATGTTCGGGAAGATAAGATTGCCGATATCAAGGCACGCATGGCAGCAGGAACATATAATATCAGTTCAGAAGCTGTTGCAGATAAGATTTTGAACAACATTTCTACATTAACATTTTAGCGGGGTTTTATTAGATGGCAAGTTTGATTGATTCTTTGATTAATATAATGGATGATGAAAACAGACAGTATACAGCACTGCTGGACTTGTCTAATAATAAGACTGCTGCTATTGTTAATGGCAATGTTGAGCAGCTTCAGGAAATATTTGGGAAAGAGCAGAAGCTGATTGATGTAATCACAAGACTTGAGACGGAACGAGAGGCGTGTGTTATAGACATATGTAAGATTTTGCATCTGTCACCTTCAGAGGTTAAAGTCAGAGAGATTGTAAGACTTTTGGAGAAGAAGCCTAAAGAACATGATGCACTTGAACAGTCGTATCTTAATCTTAAGAATACTGTTAAACAGCTGACAGAAGTTAATGATAATAATAAGCAGCTTCTTAAGCAGTCTATGGATATGATAGAATTCGAGATTAATCTGGCCAGGAATGCAAGCATGGCACCACAGACAGCTAACTATGGAAAGGGAGCTTATGAGGAGAACAGCGGCTTAGGCGGTGGCAGTTTTGATGCAAAGCAGTAATGGCTGCATGAATGATTTTACATTTATAATTGGATATTATCACGGATGATGTATATGTGCTTATCCGTGTTCGGGAATGAGCCACATTTTCACAATGAGAATGTGGTTTTTTTAAGCCCTTAGGGGTGTTTTATCAGAAAAATGTGTCGATATACATATCAGATGATTTTAAATTTTAAGAAAGAGGTGACCTTATGGCTAACGGAATGGCGGGGCTGTTTATTGGAACAACAGGGCTTAAGACAGCACAGACAGCACTTAATACAACAGCACACAATCTGTCAAATATTAATACATCGGGATATACAAGACAGCAGGTCACATTTTCAGATACACAGTATGTAAGAGTGAATACCAGTGATAAGGTGAGTTCACCGGATTATGGACTTGGTGTTGCGGTTTCTGAAGTGAGAAGAATAAGAGACC
>ERZ780029.138-NODE-138-length-8117-cov-3.70206_pt1 | contig 8117 bp, 6 predicted proteins | sample MGYA00511858_ERZ780029 | MGnify/ENA primary metagenome ERZ780029 (study PRJEB29588, sample SAMEA2146472) | human gut metagenome | biome: human gut; feature: human-associated habitat; material: faeces | place: Denmark | collected 2008/2010 ...
GAATCGCCAGTTTGCTCATACTCATCTAAAACGAAACAAACAATCTGTCTGCAAATATGCAATAAAAAGGGTACGTAGTATCTAATGATATTTGAGAATTTAGCATGATGAACCTCTAAATTACGAATTCTATATAGAAGTGTAATTATATTTTCATAATAATGGTATTTTCCCTTCAAGCCTTTTACTTTGTCCTTGTGATATTTGTCTACTTCATGTATCCATGTGCAGATAATTTCGTCATTTACCTCTCTTTCTAAATAAGAAAGATGCTGTATGAATATATTCATATCACACTTTTCACCAGGCTTTTTATTCAGATCTGTCTTACAAGCCAATTCGTCAGAAATGTCATAATAGTTTTCGTGGTAATGTAAACCATCATAAAGAGTTCGGAACAATAAACATTTTTGCCAAAAGTCATCGTGTATCGACATTACTAAAGCAACTATCGTTTTAAGTATATCCCGTGTATTGGGTTTTTCGCATTTACATAGGCAAACAAGCGTAGACTTTTTCAGATCGGTCAAATTCTCAAGAGCTATCCAAGCAAAAAGTAGCTGGTCCTCATGTCTGTCACAACTCTCACATTTGTTAAGCCAATAAAGAGATGATAGTAGGAGCTTAGATAATGGACTACTATTATTTTGTATAAGTTTGTATTTATCGGATATTTCCTTTGTTCTTTCGAAGTACTTCATATCAGCACCGGAAAGATATTCTTTCTTGATTTGCTCATTGACATCTTTTGCTGAATCAAAATATAAATTGCCACTAATTTTTCCATCTTTTGTGATAGTTGTCATCTCTTCCTGGGCTATTGTCGCATTTTTATCAGGTTGCTCTAAAAGATTCAAGATTTGTATTGCATGCTGCAACTTTTCCCTTGCTAATTCAACTATAGCGTCTGAACTGATAGCACTCACCGGGACAGCAGCATTGACATATGCGACCGATGTGTCCTCTATCGTATTTAGTTGATTTTCATTTCGAATATACTTCTTCTTGCGTGGACAATAGAAATTAATATCTCCAATCATTTGATCCACTTCGCCTTTCAAGCCATTGATTCGAAACAGGACTATCCTTTCCAGAGGTTTCTTATTATAAAAATCCTTTATTCCGATAACAACTTCTTCTGGAGTGCGATTATTAATTTTGCAAGTTAATGCCTCGTAATAGCAATCATTATCTGCAAAATCTTCTCGATTCAATCCAAGGCATTTAGATGGTGCGGCAATAACATTTAGTCCAATTGCAAATTGAACGTTTGGTACCTTCGCTGACATTCCAATAAGATCCTGAAGAGAATAGCCTCTATAAAGAAGTTCTGTAATAAGAGATACTGTAATATTGTTTATTTCATATTTTAATTCATAGGTAATTGGAGTTGAAATATTCACAATATGCACCATCTGATTAATCAGTGCCTCGAAATATTTTCCGTTATCCATATCACGAAGTATTGACTTACATAGTTGCCTTTGTAGCGGTTGATTATTGCATCCATTGAGTGAAGAGCATAATAATTTGATTTCACTTCTAAAAGAGGCATTGAAGGCTTTATCATTTTTCCTCCAACTACTTAGTTCGCCTCTAAAAAGATCTATGTTTTCTTTAATCCATATTTTCTCATTACTTATCTCTTCGAACAAGTCTTCAATGATAATTCGTGGCGTACGGAGTAATATTTTACATGAATCTTTATTTCCAAGTTCATCCACAGCATAATCCCAATACTTATGCCAGTAATCAATAGGCCGCTTGATATCTAGCCGAAGAATTCGTTTAAGTCTCTCATTCATCATTTCTTTAAAATTCTTTATAGACTTTTTGCAAAAAAAAATCAGAAGTATTTAGGGAAAACTGTTTGTCTGTTTATAGCTAAAAAGATAACATTTATGAAGTGGATGTTCTAATTATAGCCGCACATTCTTTCGTAGAAATCTATATATTGTCTCGCAATAATTTCTGGAGAAAACCTATCAATCATGTCCTGACGAATTAAATTGGCATCATATTTTGTTCTCATTGCTTGATTAATAGCAACCTCCAAATCTTCAGAAGTGAATCCTGCTGCTCTCACGCCATTCTGTGGTCTGATAAGCTCCTCCGTACCACTAACAGGGAATACAATCGCAGGAACGCCACACGCCATTGCTTCTATCGGAGTTTGAGCAAAAGCCTCCATGGTGCTTGGCATCACAAAGTAGTCACCCGTACTATATGCAACAGATAGCAGCTCCGCGTCACGAATGATGCCAACAGCGTGTACGAATGGCAACGGAGTATAATTGCTTGTATCCCCAATTGCAAGTATATAAGCATTAGAAAGATTCATTCGTTGTAAGGTTGACGACAACATCTTCAAGCCTTTACGCTCCTCACTAATGGAGGCTGCTACAAAAACGAACACGATGCTATCCTTTGATATACCGAAATGCTTCCTTGCCCTTTGCCTATCAACATGATGATAAAGGCTGCAATCAACAGGGTTGTTGATAACTGTGGAAGGACGACTACATATCATCGGGTTCTCTGAGTAAATATCCCTCATCATATTTGATAAGAATACAATACCGAGATGATCAGCTTTAGCTAATGCATTCCTCTTTATTTCGTAATACTTACGTTCCAATGCCAAATCATTGTACCTCTTCGTATCATAGTGAAATATCCCATGAAAGAGATTCTGATCATGCTGCGTCCAAACAATCGTCTTTTTCACTTTTTGAAAGAAAGATGGATAATCTATGAAGTTGCTAACCCAGTGTAAATGGATAACATCCGCTTCTTGGACTAATGGATGGCACGAAACATCATATAGCGAAACAGGTAGACTAGTCGGCAATCCAATCTTCAAACTGAGATGATAGGCTTCCAATGCGTCGCCAATTTTGATTCCTAAAGGCCATAAAACCTTTGCTATCGCCTTGATGAACAAAGCCTTCCAAGTTCCATATTTTTTGAAATACCCATACTGATATACTTGGGGTATGTTAGTACTGTATTTATTTAATGTTAAGACCTTGCTGTCTATGCCCTGCCCTAACAAAGCCTGATGAATTCGAAGACAGCATAAACCAGCACCGCCTCTGTCTGTTGTACAAATATGAAGTACCTTTAATTTTCTATCCTCCATGATTAAATCATTTACCGAGACTCAGATCATGAAGGAAATAAATTATTCTATGCTTATCCTTCCGTCAAATCGGAGTCTCTAAAGTTGTTAACTTGCGAGTCTAAGCCAGGTAATCTGGTATTGTAAACTGATACCCCCCCCGTCATTTTAATCACGTGACATGGGTTTCCAGCTGCAATACTATCTGCAGGTATATCCTTTGTTACCACACTTCCTGCGCCAATAATAGAACGGGCACCTATTGTAACGCCCTTAAGAATAATACTATTCGCTCCAATCCATACATCATCCCCGATGGTAATTGGTCGATGCTTGTAGGGGATGGGACTTTCAGATGTACGGTCTATATGCCTCAATCTCCAGTCCGTGCTATGAATGTCTCCATCCATGATAATACAGTTTGCACCAATATTAACATGGTTGCCAATTGTTATACTATCAGTTGCCCAAATGCACCCACCACTGATTCCACTCATGCTACCAATCTTCAATGTTGCATTATTTCCAACGTTGATACTACACCTAATATTAGAACAAAGTGGATTAATGTTATCTCCGCTATTTACGGCGAAGCCGTCTCCAATGGTTACATTTGAATCACTACCAACATAAAGATAAACTTTGTTGACAATGCTGCTACCCTTACCCAATGAAACCCCCAACATTCGGAATTTTAGTATGTTCCATAGTCTGTAGAAACGGACTTTGAAAGACATATCCAGGTGAAACAGTTTATTTAATCTCGCTTTTCTCATTTATAATATCCTTGTATGAGTTGATAAGGCTATTTACAATCACATTTTTATCATGCCTTTTAAGAGCTACTTCACGTGCCCTCTTACCTACATTGTTGTTCATTTCCTTATTTTCAGAAAGCTCGTGAATTAAATAAGCAGTCTGATAAGGATCGTTGGCAGGCACCAAGAAACCCGTTTCTCCATCTTGAATGAGTGAAGGTATACCTCCTACATTCGTAGCTATTACTGGAATGCCCGTAATCTGTGCCTCACAAACACTATTCGGACTATTGTCAATATAAGACAGATGCACATATGCTGTGGCAGAAGAAAGTTCATTCTTCAATTCTTCCGAAGAAGCAACCCCCATAAATCTAACATTGACATCATCATGATATATACGCAATCGTCTTTCTACGAATTTGGGGTCAATATTTCCATAAATTCTCCAATCAAAGTCAATGCAAGAAAGTTCCTTAAGAAGTTTAGCAGTCTTTAATACCGTTTCATAACCTTTATATAAAGGAGATGATAGGGTAGAGATAATCATTGCCTTCGGGGGGATATGCCTTTCCACAGGCGCATAGAATACATCTCTAAGTATCTCACTACCATAAAAGTACTTCGCTTTTGGGTTGAATAAGTGTGTAAGCCGTTTGTCCCATTCTGTACGACCTATAAAATAAGATATGTGTTGAACCATATTTAGTTCTCTAACTCCATTTTTGTAAAACGACCTCAGGCCTCTGAACCGTTTAAAGGCATGGAATGGGTTACAGTCTTCCCAAATATAATTGTGCTTCGAGATAAATGGCGGTAAAAATGCATTATAATAAGGTGTAAGAATACCTTGAATGTGTAAAACAACTGGAACTTTAGTATATTCTGCTACTTGGCCAAATGACTGTTCTGACCCAAACACCTCAATGACATCAGGCACGAAGTCTTCAATGACATGCTGAAATCTGTTTAACCATTCTTTCTCTTTACCTTTCTGAGATATAAATTTTCCTTTAAGCTTATTAATATTGGATGAAGTGAACGGATCCTCAATAGGATAATAAGTAACGCCATTCTTGTGAACTTTCTTTTTTTGCCCGTTCATAAAAAAAGCTATACCCAAATCTATATCTTCCCTTTTGGACATTTCCTCCTCAAGTGAGTATATCCATCCACCACCATTGTATCCTCCAAATGGTGCATAGCGCGAAGGCGTGTTCGTAAACCAGAGAACTCTCATATTTCTTATGTTACGCTATTCAAAATGAATGTTTTTACAATGTGCGTTTATTGATAATTCAGAAAGAGCCTTCAACATCAATACAACAGGGACAGTTATGAAGCTTGCTGCTATACCTACAGAAGGAGCTAAAGCACCGGCAATTAAAGAAGTAGTTGAAATAGTTATTATATTACTATTCTTATTTATATCATCTCTAAGATTTTGATATTTAGGATGACCGCAAATAAACATGTCAAATTCTGCTTTGAATTTCATCCAATAGTCATCATCAGCTTGCTTGGTGGAATAGCCACCAAACGATGTTGTATTTTCTACTCCTTTTGTTGAAAGCAATATTTTAGCCGTTTCTTCTTCTGAATGGTTTTCCAGTAGTTTCTCAACTAATTTCTTTTTATATGGCTTTTCTTCTGAAAGCCATTCCTCGATTGTATGCTTTTCTATAATCATAGCATTTCCTTTATATATTCAGCTGAGATACAGTAAGAAGATTGGTTAAGCTCAAATGGATTTATACCACCAAGGCTAATCCCACTTTTAGGTGCATATGTACCAAGTAGTATTCCGACAATATCTCCACGATCTGTTTTAGTTATTAAAGAACCAGATTGTCCTGGACGTGTTTGAATATTCAATGTCGCATATTTATATTGAATTTCATTGCCCATTAGCATTTTTGCACCGACTTCCATTTCTTGATAGGTAAGGACTCTACGCCCCATATTACAATGAGGAAATCCCCACATTCCAAGGCGCTCACCTATATGAACATTATCCAATGATGATATAATTGGAAGTTCACCGTGAAAACTACCATTCTGCATCTTCAATATACACAGATCGTTCATTGGGTTTGCTTCTTCAACTGTAACATATCCACACAACATATCTGGTATTTTTGTAGATTGGTAACTATAAATATCTATGTCATTAGATGGGATAACACATAGAATTCTTGAATTTCTTACAACATGACATGCTGTCACAATCTTGTTTTCTGTTACGACAAACCCAGTACCCAAAGGACGAATTTGTTTGTTGTCGGTTACTTCGGCAACAATAACAGAATAATGAGAATAATTTCGTATCATATGATTTTGCTTTATTAGTTGCTATGCCCCTATTCCATTTTCCATTCTTACGACCTTTGACTTCTTCATTTCGTTAACAACATTCATATCGAATGCCAGACAATTCAACAAGCCCCGAATGATAGATGTCTTCCAGTGGTTTCTACCATAGGCCTTCATATCATAATCCAATTCGCGTTTTATCATTGTTCTCAAGGAACGATTAGTGCGGCATCTTAAACCATGGATAAAATCGCATAGATAATTTATGCCTGCTTTCTGAAAACGGTTGCCATCGCTAATTACGCTAAACTGATGCTCTGTTCTGCGAGCAAGATTGGTGTCTGTAATCACAGATTTGTCAATAGTCATAACAAAACCTATGTGGTTGTTTTTTACTGTAACCTTTGTAATTAAGAAATCTACATCTGGATATCTATCATAATAAGCATGAACATAATTTATGTAGGTTTGATCATGTTTCTTTAGATTGCAACAACCACAAAGTGGCACAAGGTTTAATCTACAGCAAGCAAGTTGACCATACGTGCTCTTATCCATGAAGTGGTCAAGTTGGGATGGCTCATTGATACCACAACAAGGACATTTAGTGATTTTGGCCTTATCAAGCAATTCATCACGTATATACCTTAAGCACTGTTTTTTCTGAAATTTTGATTCATATTGCCTAAGTATAATATTCTTTTTGGCATCAAGTGGCAGCAAATCGTCAGTAGTCACACTACCATTGTTTGTATCATAGTTTTTATATAAAGTCTTAAGTGCATTCTTGTCAGCTATCTGGAGATCATTGCAGTGAGCCACAAGTTCGTCGATGTCTTTCCCTATTGCTAATGCCATGTCTGGCTTGTTTAATATCCACATAATTAATCTTTATTTGGGTTGTCAGTATAGAACTTGTCTATGAGATATGATGCCATTTGACTACTAATTGGTTTACCCAATTTAGTGGAAAATAGACTGAGCACGTCGTCTGCGCTTTCGCTTTCCTTACACTTCCATTTCTTATATAGCACATCGAATGCATTGAAATATTGGGTTACATCAGTGGTAAGACCGAATACCTCTTCTGTGATTTCTCCGAAAGTGGCACCATAGGTTTCAATATTAGGTTTAGCAACCATAAGAAAATCCTCATCCCTTTTCACTTTAAATACGTTGTCGGAAAAAAGTTCTTGCAGTACAACGGGGGAATGTGTTGAGACAATCATTACCGAATCATTCTGTTTTAGAATCTCCCTATAGGTAGCCATCAAGAAAGACAAAAGAGGAGGGTGTATATGGTTCTCAGGCTCGTCAAAAAGCACAAGGGTACCACTCACGATATATGTAAGGACATACGCTAATGAATGAACAAAGTATTTGTACCCCGTGGATAAACCTTTGAAATACTCTGCTAATTCATGATGGTCGGCCATCATAGATATATTCAGAAGATGCTCTTCTAATACAGGATGCATGCTGGATGCATTTTGCCCAACGTTTGCCCAACGGTCCATTGTGTCAAGATCTTTTTTCATTATTGACACTGTGGTTGCAAAATCATCGGCCAATTCATCCTGTGTTTTGATAGAAGTGAATTCCTGACGGTCAGCTTTCATGGAATCAAGGGAGACAATTTCCTTATTATCATGTAATATTTTTCTTTCTTTATCAATATTTCTGATTCCACAATATATAAAACGTTCCTCATTGTCTGTGGTGTCGAGATTCGGGTAATGTGTACCAAGGTTTATAGTAGTGGGAATCTGGAAATTATCAAATGGGCTGTATGATATCATAATCATTCGGTCTACTCCAATATCATTCGGTTCCAACCACCCACAACTATCTTTAAAATTAATACGGTCTTGGGGATAATAGTACAATAGTTTTACTAATCGATAAAGAGCCGTACTCTTTCCCGA
>ERZ780029.158-NODE-158-length-7892-cov-2.3805_pt1 | contig 7892 bp, 6 predicted proteins | sample MGYA00511858_ERZ780029 | MGnify/ENA primary metagenome ERZ780029 (study PRJEB29588, sample SAMEA2146472) | human gut metagenome | biome: human gut; feature: human-associated habitat; material: faeces | place: Denmark | collected 2008/2010 ...
GGCTCTTCCGACATTCTGCTGGCCGCCATCACCAAATACTCCGGAAAAGATGCCATTCCGCTGGCCATCCTGCATGGTATTCTGATTAACCTCAGCGTACCTTTCTTCGTTTCATTATTTTGTAACTTGTAATACAGACACGTAACTTCATGTAAACGTAACTACATAGCAACTTTTCTGTAATAAAAAACACGGACCTTTGGGCAGACTTTAAAAAAGGAGATTATTATGGAAACAGTTGCAGACAAATATGTAGTAGAATGTACGCCCGACGGTGAATATTACGCTTACCTGTGCAATCATGAACAATGCTTTGCATACGGTGAAACCGAAGAAGAAGCGCTGGAAAACCTGGAAACCGCGGCAGAAGAATTCTACAATGAATTCAATTCTATTTTCTACATGGAGGATATAGCCTGATACTATATTGAAAAAACGCACATTGTAAGTAAATTGCCGATATTTAGTCATTTCTCAAAAGCCATTTCTGTGGGACGCAGGAATGGCTTTCTTCTTGCTCCGTCTCCTCGCCTGTTGAAACAAGTTATTCATTTGACAGTCATACCCTTGTAATATACATTCCCTTCTTTTGTACAGCGTTAAGAAAAACATGAAGCATGAAAGAAAGACCTTATTACCGGACCATTGTGGTGTCGGACATTCATTTGGGAACTACCCATTCGAAAGTAAACCAAATCAGTGATTTTCTTAGTAGAGTCGACTGCGGACGACTGATTCTGAACGGTGACATCATCGACGGATGGCATCTGCAGAAATCCGGCATCAGCAAATGGAAAGCGGAACACACGCACTTTTTTAAAATCATCATGAAAATGATGGAAAAACACGGTACGGAAATCATTTATGTACGTGGCAATCATGACGATTTTCTTGACAATCTTGCTCCCCTTCAATTCGCCAACCTGACCATTACAAAAGATTACATACTGGAAAGCAATGGAAAGCATTATTTCGTAACACATGGCGACGTGTTCGATAAGGTAACTACCAGCATGAAATGGCTGGCCAAACTGGGAGATATAGGCTATACGCTCCTGCTGTGGGTCAACAGCCAGGAAAAACTTGTCCTCCCCGGTTTGCCCCCCCCAGCCAGTACAACCGCTATCGCGTAAGAAAAGGAAAACCTTATTATTCACTTTCACAGGCCATCAAGCAGAAAGTAAAATCTGCCGTATCCTATATTTCTGATTTTGAAAACGTATTGGTAGACTTCGCCAGAAACCGCCAGTGCGAAGGAGTTATCTGCGGCCATATCCATCACCCGGAGAACCGAATGATGGACGAAATACACTACCTGAACTCAGGCGACTGGGTAGAAACCATGTCGGCACTTACTGAAGATGAAAATGGGGAATGGAAAGTAATCTATTACACCGAATTGGAACAGCAGACTCCGAAGCCTGAAGAAAACAATGTCATACCGCTAATACCTATCGCATCATGAAAATCTTATTTATCGTTCAGGGAGAAGGAAGAGGACACCTCACGCAAGCCATCTCGATGGAGAAACTGCTTAGAAGCAACGGACACGAAGTGGTAGAAGTACTCGTCGGAAAAAGTGAATCCAGACGACTTCCAGGATTTTTTATCCGGAACATTCAGGCGCCTGTCAAACAGTTTATCAGCCCGAATTTCCTGCCTACCCATGCCAACAAACGGGTAAACCTGACACGAAGCATCTTATATAACTTGTTAAAAGTGCCGGAATATGCAGAAAGTATATGCTATATTAACCGACATATCAAAGAAACCGGTGCCGAACTGGTCATCAACTTCTATGAATTATTAACAGGATTGACTTATTTCTTTTTCCGTCCGGCAGTACCTCAAATCTGTATCGGCCATCAGTACCTGTTCCTTCACAACCAATTCAAATTACCCAAAAAGAACAAATGCAGCCTGTTTTTCCTGAATTTCTTTACGCGACTGACTGCATTAGGTTCCTCACAAAAACTGGCCCTCTCCTTCCGCTCCATGCCGGAAGACAATCATCAGCACATCAGTGTGGTTCCTCCTTTATTGCGACAAGATGTACTGCTTCAGGAAAGCAAACCAGGTGATTACATCCATGGATATATGCTGAATGCGGGATTCTCTGAAAATATTCTGAACTGGCATAAAAAACATCCGGATACTCCTCTCCGCTTTTTCTGGGACCACTGGGAAGAAGAACCTGTGAAAAAAATAGAATCCACGCTTTCTTTCTACCAGCTTGACGATATAGAGTTTCTTCGCCAGATGGCAGGTTGCAAAGCATACGCCAGCACGGCAGGATTCGAATCGGTATGCGAAGCCATGTATTTAGGAAAACCCATCCTGATGGTACCGGCACATATTGAACAAGAGTGTAATGCTTTCGATGCCATGCAGAACGGAGCAGGCATCATCGATCACAATTTTAACTTGAGTAACTTACTGCGTTTCTCTCAAAACTACAAACCCAACCGTCTGTTTGTGGAATGGGTGAAATCGGCAGAATACATCATATTGAATGAAATAGAGCGATTTGCTCCGCAAAATACCCTGCAAGGAATGTATCTGGTAGAGGAGTTTGTGTAAAAAAATCTAAATAATCGTTCTGAAATCATATTGTAACATAAAATCATTTTCTTTGCAAAAAAAGTGATTTTATGGTAACAAGAAATAGAAAAAAAGAAAAGCCTTATTTGGAAAGAGACATCAGTTGGATGTACTTTAACCGCAGAATCCTGCAGGAAGCAACCCGAAGTCATGTGCCATTGCTGGAACGAATGGCCTTTCTTGGCATCTATTCCAACAACTTGGATGAGTTTTTCCGTGTCAGAGTAGCTTCTCAAAGCCGCATTGCGGAATGCATGGATAAATCGGCTGCCAAGGAAAGAGAAAAAGCCAAAAAACTGCTTAAGCAAATCGGAAAACTGAACGCACGTTACGTAAAGGATTACGAAGAAGCTGTAAGCACTGTGACAGAGGATCTGAAAAAAGAAAATATCTATCTTGTATCCAATTCGGAAGTTACTCCCGAACAGCTACAGTTCATCCAGTCTTTCTATAAAGAAAAGCTGAATGGACTTATTGTGCCCGTATGGTTCTCAGCCGTTAAGTTATTGGATTACGAAAACGATGAAAATATCTACCTGGCCGTAAAGGTAAGCAAGAACGGCAACAAGCCGATGGCGGACTATGCTTTTCTGGAACTTCCGGTAAATATTTGCGGACGTTTTGTGCAACTACCGGATCATGAAAACAAAAGTTACCTGATGTATCTGGACGACGTCATCCGCTGCTGTCTTCCACTGGTATTCGAAGGACTGGGATATGACAAATACGAAGCCTATGCCTTTAAGTTTACCCGCGACGCAGAAATGGAAATTGACAACGACTTGCGCACCGGTACACTTCAAAAGATTTCAAAAGGGGTAAAGAGCCGTAAAAAAGGAGAACCTCTCCGTGTAATCTATGATAACAACATGCCGAAAGACCTGTTGAAAAGGGTGTTGAAAAAACTTGAACTCGACAGCCTGGACACGGTAATTGAAAGTGGACGTTACCAGAACCACAAGGACTTAATGAAATTTCCGGACTGTGGACACAGCAACTTGAAATATCCGAAATGGCCTCCTATCCTGAAAAAAGAACTTGACGGACCAGAGAGTCTGTTGAAAAAGATTCAGGAAAAAGACCGCTTTATCCATGTGCCTTATCATAATTTCGACTCCTTCATCCGTGTGCTTCAGGAAGCAGCTGTCAGCAAACAGGTAACCAGCATTAAAATTACGCTCTACCGTTTGGCAAAGGAATCAAAGGTTGTAAAGGCCCTTATCGGAGCAGCCCGTAACGGAAAGAAGGTAACCGTAGTCATTGAATTGCTGGCTCGTTTTGATGAAGCATCCAACATCAACTGGTCAAAGAAAATGCAGGATGCCGGCATCAAGGTGATTTTCGGTGTAGAAGGCTTGAAAGTTCACTCCAAGATTACACACATTGAGATGAAAAGTGGACCGGATATTGCTTGTATCAGTACCGGAAACTTCCACGAAGGAAACGCCAAGATGTACACAGACTGCATGTTGATGACAGCTTATCCCAAAATCGTGAAGGATGTAAATCAGGTGTTCGAATTCATTGAGCGTCCTTACACTCAGATACGATTCAAAGAACTGCTTGTTTCACCTAATGAGATGAAAAACAAGTTTGTGACACTAATCAACAACGAAATAAAGAACAAGAAAGCCGGAAAACCTGCTTACATCAAGATAAAGATCAATCACATCACCGACCCGATTATGGTGGAAAAACTGTATGAAGCTTCGGAAGCAGGCGTAGATATTGACCTGGTAGTACGTGGCAACTGTTCGCTGATTACCAATGTACCCGATGTCAGCACACACATCCGGATTCATGGCATCATCGACCGCTATCTGGAACATTCACGCATTTTCATCTTCGCCAACGGAGGAGAAGAAAAGATATACTTAGGTTCTGCCGACTGGATGCCTCGCAACCTGGATCACCGCATTGAAGTGATTACTCCGGTCTACGATTCAGCCATCAAGGGAGAAATGAAACGCATTGTAGAATACGGCCTGAAGGATACCCTGCAGGGACGTATAGTAGACGGTGCAGGCGACAATCTGTTCTGGAGTGAAGAAACGGAAGAAGCTCCTTTCCGCTCGCAGGAAGCACTCTACAATTATTACCTGGCCGAAAATGAACAATAACTTAAATGTGATATTATGGACAATATGCTAAAAGACTGCAAGACGTACTATGGAGCCATTGATATTGGTTCGAATGCAGTGAGATTGCTCATCAAATGTGTAGAAGAAGACGAACAAGGAAAGGTTTTCTTTTCAAAAGTGCTTCTTTTGCGTGTCCCTCTGCGTCTGGGATTTGACGTATTTGCGATAGGAAAAATTTCCGAAACCAAGGAAAAGAACATGCTCCGTCTGATGAAAGTGTTCCATCACCTGATGAAAATCTACGATGTGGAAGACTACCGTGCATGTGCCACCTCTGCCATGCGTGATGCAAAGAACGGAAAAGATATTATCAAACGCATCAAAAAGAAAACGGGAATCCGCATTGAAATCATTGACGGACAGGAAGAAGCCAAGATGATATACAACAACCACATTGAATGCATGGAAGACCGTAACGGAAACTATATGTATGTGGATGTAGGTGGAGGTAGTACCGAAATCAACTTGCTTTCACAAGGAGAACTCGTATGCAGCCGTTCGTACAACATCGGTACAGTACGTATTCTGAACAATGCCGTAAAGGAAACTGAATGGGAACGGTTGAAAAAGGATATGCAGGAACTGGCTATTTCTTACCCCGGTACGAACATCATCGGTTCGGGTGGAAACATCAACAAACTTTATCGTCTGGCCGAAAAGAAAGACAAGAAAAAGCAGCGAATTACGGTGGAAGTGCTGCACAAACTGCATGAAAGCCTGAACAAGCTATCTGTAGAAGAACGAATGGAAAAATACCAGCTCAAACCCGACCGGGCTGACGTAATCGTTCCGGCTGGCAATATATTCCTGACCATTGCAGACATTATTCATGCTACGCATATTTATGTACCTGTAATCGGACTTGCCGACGGTATCATCGACGGACTGTACGCCAGTCACCTGGAAGAGAAACAGAAGATTTTAGGCATTCTTCCAAGTAAAAAAGATGCTTCGGACACACCTGAAGATACGGAAGAGTAAGTCTTATTTTTCTAATAATAAAAACCGCTTTATGAGTAAATTTCTCATAAAGCGGTTTTTTATTATTCACAACCTGTTTATAAACTATTATTTCACATAAACATGTTGTATTTCAAGAATATACATCTTATGTAAATTACCATGCCCTTCACCATACCAACGGTTTATTAACAGCTTATCCACAAACTTATCCTCCTGAATCATGTCTGCATATAATTTCTTGCACACCAAAACCAGACGTGCCTGTTCGTACGAAATGGTTCCATCTTCCATTACATAAGGTTTCAAGCCTGAAGCAGCTACTTTATCCATATCCCGGCCTGATTTGGAACCACAGATTTTATGTACCTCTTTATGCTCTTCTCCTAAAAAAGACAAGGTCAGCTTATCTCCTTCTTCAATAAACTCGTATGTATAACGTTCCGGACGAATAAAGATGAAAGCAACTGGTTTTCCCCATAAAATACCGGTTCCTCCCCAACTGGCGGTCATCATGTTAAACTTTTCCTGCGTACCGGCCGTCACCAGCATCCACTCTTTGCCAATGGCATCAAACATATTGTCCTGCAATTCAGACACACTAATTTCCTTCATATTCCATTCATATTTAGTTTCTGCAAAGCTAAATATTTTTCCTCTTCCCACCTTTCCCCTTTTTTTATTTTTTAAACCGAATTAAAATCCTATCCTCTCAAAATATCTTTTCCTATCTCGGCCTTTTAAAGTATCTTTGCAAGGAATATCATTAACTAAAAAAGAAAGGACTGAACCGTGTCAAAAGACAATGAGGTTGTACTGACCCCGATGATGAAGCAATATTTCGACTTGAAAGCAAAACACCCGGATGCCATCATGCTATTCAGGTGTGGCGACTTTTATGAAACTTACTCGGAAGATGCTGTAGCAGCTGCTGAGATTTTAGGAATCACCTTGACAAAACGTGCCAACGGTCAAAGCAAAACGGTGGAGATGGCGGGGTTCCCCCATCATGCACTCGATACTTACCTGCCTAAACTGATTCGTGCAGGACGAAGAGTCGCTATCTGCGACCAGCTGGAAGATCCGAAGACAACTAAAAAGCTTGTCAAACGCGGAATTACGGAACTGGTCACACCGGGAGTAGCTATCAACGACAATGTGCTTTCTTACAAGGAAAACAACTTCCTGGCTGCCGTGTATTTCGGAAAAACAGCTTGTGGTATATCTTTCCTGGATATTTCTACCGGTGAATTTCTTACCGCCGAAGGACCTACTGACTATATCGACAAACTATTGAATAATTTTGCGCCCAAAGAAGTGCTTTTTGAACGCGGAAAGAAACCCATGTTCGAAGGAAACTTCGGCAGCAAATTCTTTACGTTCGAACTGGAAGACTGGGTATTCAATGAAACGTCTGCAAAGGAAAAGTTACTGAAGCATTTCGAAACCAAAAACCTCAAAGGTTTCGGAGTGGAAAATCTTCATAACGGCATCATTGCTTCCGGAGCCATCCTGCAGTATCTTGACATGACCCAGCACTACCAGATTGGACACATCACTTCTTTGTCACGCATTGAAGAGGACCGCTTCGTACGCCTGGATAAATTTACGGTACGCAGTCTGGAACTTGTAGGCAGCATGAATGAAGGCGGTACCTGCCTGCTGGATATTATCGACCACACCATCAGCCCGATGGGAGCCAGAATGCTGAAACGCTGGATTGTATTCCCGTTGAAAGAAATCAAACCTATCAACGAACGTCTGGATGTGGTGGAATTCTTTTTCCGGGAGCCGGAATTCAAGGAATTCGTCGAAGAGAAACTTCATCTGATTGGCGATTTGGAGCGTATTTGTTCCAAAGCTGCCGTGGGACGTATTTCTCCTCGAGAAGTCGTACAGCTGAAAACGGCCTTACAAGCTATTGAGCCCATCAAAAATGCCTGCCTGAATGCAGATAACGAGAGCTTACGCCGTATCGGTGAGCAACTCAACCTGTGCGCATCTATCCGCGATAAAATAGCCAAAGAAATTCAGAACGACCCTCCCCTGCTGGTCAACAAAGGGGGCGTGATTGCCGACGGAGTAAATGCCGAACTGGATGAGCTTCGTAAAATTGCGTATTCCGGAAAAGATTATCTGTTGCAGATACAGCAGAGAGAAAGCGAACTGACCGGCATTCCCAGCCTGAAG
>ERZ780029.176-NODE-176-length-7766-cov-1.7973_pt1 | contig 7766 bp, 5 predicted proteins | sample MGYA00511858_ERZ780029 | MGnify/ENA primary metagenome ERZ780029 (study PRJEB29588, sample SAMEA2146472) | human gut metagenome | biome: human gut; feature: human-associated habitat; material: faeces | place: Denmark | collected 2008/2010 ...
TCGGTTATCACGGCCGGTGTTACCATCATATCCGCACTGGAGCTGATGGGAGATCAGATCGAGAACAAGACGCTGCGAAAGGCCATAGCAGATGCGCGTACATATGTAGAGAAAGGTGGAACTCTGGCGGATGCGCTCAGAGTTAACCCGGATGTATTCCCGCCTATCATGATCAACATGGTGGCGGCTGGTGAGATGTCTGGTAATCTTGAGATTTGCTTGGACAGACTGGTAGAGCATTTCGAGAAGGACAATGCATTGTCATCCAAGATCAAGGGTGCCATGACATATCCTATCGTAGTTCTCTGTGTTATGGTTATAGTTATCATAGTAGTGTTGGTAGCGGTTATACCAAACTTCTCAAGTATGTTTGAGGAGATGGGAACTCAGCTTCCACTCGCAACTCGTATGATGATGGCGGCGGCAGATTTCGTTATGTATAAGTGGTGGCTGCTCATAATCATAGTGGCAGCTATAGTGTTCGGTGTTAAGTTCTTCAAGAAGACACCTTTTGGTGAACAGCTCTTTGCGAACATAGGACTTAAGGCTCCAATATTCGGAAATCTGAATGTTAAGACAGCCTGTGCAAGATTTGCAAGAACCATGAGTACATTGATGGCTTCAGGTATATCCATGATAGATGCGGTTGAGCAGGTTGCTAAGATGATGGACAACAAGATCATCAGAGATGGATTATTAGATGCTAAAGTTCAGGTGTCAAAGGGTGTTCCGCTCTCGAAACCGCTCAAGGATATGACGATGCTTCCGCCTATGCTCTCGGCCATGACTAAGATTGGCGAGGAGACAGGTGATATAGAAGAGATGCTTAACAAGGTCGCTGACTATTACGACGAAGAGGTTGAGGCTGCTACAAATGCACTTACAGCCGCTATGGAGCCTATGATCATGGTACTTCTTGCGGGCGTTGTAGGAATGATAGTTGCAGCGGTATATGGACCTATCATGAGAATGTACAACGCTATGGACAATGTATAAACAAAAGAGGGAAGTTAGATGAACAGAAACAAAGGCTTTTCACTGGTGGAGCTTATCATAGTCATAGCAATCATGGCTATTCTTGCCGGAGCACTTGCACCGGCGCTCATAAAGTACATAGCAAAGTCAAGAAGATCGACCGATGTGTCGAACGCCCAGACTATAGCGACGGCAGTCGCCAATGCCTTATCGGTAGAGAAGGCATATGATGATGCCACACCTGGTGATTACCCGGTGAATACCGATGGCACACAGCTTGGCACATCGAATGCGTTCACATCAGAAGTCACAAGTCAGCTTGGGACAAGTACATTCAAGCCAAAGTATGACAAGGACAAGCAGTTCACTATCACAGTCAATAGTGATAAGGCTACATTCACCGTAAAGGTGGACAGCTCAGAGCTGTATCCGGATGTGTGTGATGCTTACAAGTAACATACGTTTGGTAGCTATTTGATATATCATGTATGACCTGCATGATAACTAAAAGGTTAAACCCGGTAGAACGAGGATGCCGGTTTGATATAGTGCAAAGCACATAACAACACACAATAAACAACTAAAAAGGAGAGTAAAATTATGAAGAAAAACAACAAAGGTTTCTCATTAGTAGAGTTAATTATCGTTATTGCTATCATGGCAATCCTTGCTGGAGCTCTTGCACCGGCACTTATCAAGTACATCGCTAAGTCAAGAAGATCAACAGATGTATCAAATGCACAGACAATCGCAACAGCAGTTACAAACGCACTTTCAGTAGAGGCAGCTTACGATGCAGCAGAAGCTGGTGATTATACATTATCAACAACAAAGCCTGTTGCAGTAACAGGAACTGGCGCTGCATTTACAAGCGAGGTTGTATCACAGCTTGGTTCAGCTGCATACAAGCCAAAGTATGATAAGAATCAGTCATTTATGTTTACACTTAGCTCAGACAAGTCTACTTTCACTGTAACAGTTGATGGTTCAGACGTATGTGCAGAATACAAGTAAGATTCTGACAGACTTGTGTAAACTTACGGATTGTTCATGAGAACATGATTGATGTTACATAAGTGTAGCACAGACGGTGATTATACCTGTTGCAACCTCGTACAGGCAGTGAGTGTGATCATCGTCAGGTGCTGACACATTATCTACTATTTATATTTATAGTAGCTGGGGATTTTCCCCGGTTGCTATATCTTTACACAGAGCTGAATATGAAGGAAAGAATGTTATATAGAGTGTTATATAGTCTGATCCTTTATACTCACTCTTTCTTTGCAGTCAGCGGTTTTTTGTATATGTGACATGTCACATAGCATGACTTATGGCGGCAACTGGCTTACCTAGGTAGAGCTGGTACTTATTTTTCAGTGAGTTTCTTCTATATAAAAGGGTCATTATGTGGATGAGATGAGCTATTAAAAGGGTGACAGAATGTTGACCTTTATCCGGAAAGCACTTATCCGGAACAATTATATGAATGGGGTGAACAGCGGTAAGCTGGTACTCAAAGCAATGTGGAATTTTCCATACAAAACTACTGATTAGCGAGGGAGGCTATTTAAAATGGCGAGTAATAAAAAAGTCTTAACAATCGACATTACAAATGAAAGTATTACTATCGTTGAAGTTACACCTTCAAACAAGAAGCAGTCAACGATACACAACGCTATCATCTTCGAGACACCGGAAGATGCCTATGAGGATGGCGTGATCAGAGACAAAGAGAGAATAGCAGAGGCGATCAAGTCTCAGCTCTCAGCAAATGGAATAACAAACAAGAACGCGATATTCGTTCTTACCTCTACAAAGATCGTTAACAGAGAGGTTCTTGTACCTTTCGTTAAGGAGAACAAAATCAAAGGAATTATTAATGCGAACTCATCAGAGTATTTCCCTGTTAATATAGAGGATTACGTAGTGTCTCATACAGTGCTTGAGACAGTTACTGATGAAGAGAATAACAAGCAGCTCAGAGTTCTTGCAGTCGCTGCACCAGAGAACATGGTAAGATCATACTATGATCTCGCAGCTATGGCTGGACTGAAAGTAGTAGCACTTGATTATATTGGTAATGCAATGCTTCAGTTGATCAAGACTCAGACAACAGAGGCAATGACAACTATGGTAATCCAGTTGGGCAGTGAATCAACAGTGCTCAACATCGTAAAAGGAGATACACTTCTCCTTCAGAGAACAGTTCCGTACGGTACCAATGTGGTAGTCAACGAAGTTATGGATGCGAAGGGCGTGGATGCAACTACAGCTATGACTCTTCTCCAGAACGAGAGACTTCTCACAGTTGATTTCGATGACAATGCTATAACAGGAGCATTCAGATATCTCATCAACAATATCGGCCGTGTGATGGACTTCTTCACATCAAAGAATCCTGATAAGCCTATTGACGATGTATTCCTCACAGGTGATGGAGCCCTTATCAAGGGAATCGACGGCTTGTTCAAGGTTCAGCTCAATGTATCAACCAGAGTAATGGATACATTGTATAACATCAAATTTGACCCAAAGATTGATCTTAAGATTTATAATCCTGTATATCTCATGGTTCCTATCGGAGCTGCCTTTGACCCTATGGGCTTCGAGCTTGGTGAGACTGGCAGCAAGGGCGGGGCAAGCAGTGGTGACACAACACCACTGGTTATAGCATTTATCATCATAGCAGTCATAGTTGCAGGTGGTGTTACAGCGTACTCGTTCATAGCGAAGAACAAGGCTCAGTCAAAGCTTGACCAGGTGAACAGAGATATTGATTCTATCAAGGATATAGAGCAGATCGTACAGGACTATGAGGATGCAGAGTCTGTATACATGGATGCTCAGAATATGTACAGCTACACAGAGAACCTCAATGAGAATGTTGGAACACTTATTGCGGAGCTTGAGGACAAGATGCCAAAGGGAATCAGTCTTACAGCGTTTGATTCATCTTCAACAGAGGTTAGTTTCACAGGTAACACGAAGTCGTACGAGGATATAGCTGCATTTGCAATAAACCTCAAGGATATAGAGTGCATAGACAATTCATTCGTTCAGTCTGTCACTGAGAATGTGGATCAGCAGAGCGGGGATACAACATACGACTTTACAGTTACATGTATCTACAAGGATGTAAATGCAGATGACACCGAGACTTCAACAGATGAAGTATCAGTTAATTAAGGAGGGACTATCATGGATTCAATCACAAAGGGACAGAGAAATCTATTATTATTCTTATTGGGAATTGCTATCTTAGTGCTTCCTATAAGATTTCTTGCCATGGGCAATTTCGATGACAAGAAGAGTATTGAGAGTCAGTACAACGAGAGACAGACATATTACAACAGCCTGCTTGAGAAGGATGCGAACAGACAGCAGTACATAGCTGACACTGAGAAGTACAAGGCAGACTATGAGGCTGTTCTTGCAGAATTTCCATCAGAGCTGTATCAGGATAACACGATCATGTATTTACAGGGTGTAAAGGATAAGTATAAGTTCAACTTTCCTAGTGTAACAATGGGTGAGGAGACACTTTTCTATACACTTGGCGCAGGCGCTGTGGGCGACGTTACCGTTGCTGATAATTCAAGTGCTTCAACAGATGCAGCAGCATCTGACGTGACTATAGATGAGTCAGCAGCTACAGCATCAGGTTACAACTGCTATTCAGCATCATTCCCTGTCACATACGAGGGAGACTACAAGGATATCAAGGATGTCATCGACTACATCAAGAATGGTGATTACAGAATGACTCTTGACGATGTCACTATAGCATTCAACGAACAGACAGGAAAGTATGAGGGAGATATGACTATAACCTCATATGCAGTAAACGGTGATGACAGAACTACAGATCACGCAGATGTGAATGTACAGACAGGTACAAAAAACATCTTTGGAAACCCAACAGTAAAGTCTACTACGACTACGACCACAACAACAGCCCAGTAGATGCATACACTTAAATGGAGTGAACAAATAAATGGTTAAATCAAACAATAAAGGATTTAGTTTAGTAGAGATTATAATCGCTGCTGCCATATTTGCCATTCTGATCTATCCGATAACCAATGCATTGATCACAGCCACGAAGACGGGTACTACATCGACGAAGAAGCAGTATGCAGTCGAGAAGGCTGAGGAGATCATGGAGATCTTTAAGACCGCTGATCTGTCAGGAAATGTGAATATTCCTGATGGCAATGGAACAAAGACATATTCCTTTACAAAGGGAACACCATCGGGAAAGTCTATTACATTGCCGAATTCTAAAACGGCGGAATATTCGGACACAACCTATACCTGCAACGATGTATCCATAGGAAAATCTTATGAGACCTACACCTGTCAGGTGGATGTGAATGATGCGGCATATCAGGTTCTTAAGAATGGATATGTGCTTGCAGGTCTTGATGGTGGTGCGACATTCAAGAGCGATGAAAGTGGCGCCATACAGACTAATGCTACGGAATCGGGAACTATCAGAAATCTGGACAGCAAACAGTCGGCTATCATTATAGGTGCCACCTATAATGTAGCCGCAACAGGCAGCAATCTTGATAATCTCGCATATCAGTATTTCCTGGATGCGAAGCTTGACGTGCTGAGAAAGTATGATGTGCAGTACAACCATTATCTTTCCGGTGGTGGAACATTCGATGAGGATCATTTCCAGAAGAATACCAAGATCAAGATATCAAAGCTGGGATCCACATATACAGTTGAGTGTTATGTGGAATACACAGATTATACAACGGTCTCAGTTATCAGATCACAGTATGAGAGCTCAGGCAAAAATGTATACAAGCCTACCACCTTATATGGTGATGGAATAGTATACAAGCAGGAGTTTACGAATGGTCTGCCACCTGTGTATCTTCTCTATGTTCCGGCGATATACAATGGTTCATACTGTACGACAGATACCATAACGGTGGATAATTCAGGAATATCTGAGAAGGCGGATGTGTATGTATTCGAGACGACAGCAGAGCTCAGCGATACATACAAGAAGATCATACGTGAGCAGTTCAATGTGGCGAACGTTGATGATCTTACATATACGAATGCAGGAAAGGACACCAAGATGTCAGATGTCAAGGTGAGACTTAAGCTGGCAGCGGGAGCAAAGTCGTCAGATCTTAATGTATATGCCAACTTTGATTTTGACAATGTTAATTCTGACTATCCTGTAGCTCGTTTGACAGAGGATCAGAGTGACAGTGTATATATGTACGATATAACAGTTACTTTGACAGATAGTAAAGGAAACAAGACGACGGTTACTGGAACAAGGGGGAAGTAACAGATGATTGAGAGATTAAAGCGAAAGCTTAGGCATAACGATGATCACGGTTCAAGTTTCGTCCTTGTAATAGTCGCAACCACATTTATGTGCATTCTTGCTTCAGCGATACTTATGGGAGCTATGATGACATACAAGCTCAAGTTTTATAAGCTGAATTCCCTGAATAACTTTTATGAGGTAGAAACTGCACTTGATGAGATGTATGCGGGGGTAGGCGCAGCGACCAATGAGCACCTTTATTCAGCGTACACAACTACGGCTGAATTGGTTGTTGTGTATGATACTAAGGCTCAGGCGTATACTACCCTTGACAATAAATCGGCAAATGAGCTTTTCAAAAAGCTTTTCATGACAGGCTTTGTTGCAGATACAAACTATAAGAGCCTTAAGAACGTGACAGATACACTTCAGTCTTTCATATCTAATGAGTATGATGCGGTGGACAATCCGGATGGTGTCAGACTTGATACATCGAACATGAAGCTTATATATACTGATGTTAATAACAAGACAACAACTCAGTATTATAAGAATGATGGAGGAATTAAGACGGAGAAGCAGTCGGGTTACGAAAATGACAAGGTTCAGTCTGTCACATTCAAGAATGTGTGTGTTAAGAGAAGTGTGAATCTGCAAGGATCAACAGCAGGAACCTATGAGCAGTCTATCACTACGGACATTGTTCTCACGGAGCCTGAGTACAATGTTTCATTTGATACAAGCAGTGTATCAAACAATACATTGTATGAATATGCGATACTTGCGGATATGGGTGTCGAGGTAGGAGAGGACAACGACAACCGGACAACCGACGCACAGGTTAAGGGTAACATCTACGCAGCAAGCGATTATTACAATAAGGATTATAATGATGTAGCCGAGACAAAGGTTACGAACAAATATGAGAGTAAGCCTACCACAATGTGGGGTACAAAGGAAAGCAGTGCATACTCAGGAATATTTGTAAATGGTAAGAATTCCACACTTACACTCAACTCAGATGTGGTTGTGTGTTCAGGTTCTCTTGCCGCATATAACGGAGCTGAGATAAATCTGTCAGGTCGTACACAGACTTTATCAGAGCTTTGGGCAGATAATATCGTCATTGGAGGAAAAGACGGAGGCTCACTGAAAGCTTCTGCAGATGCGTATATCTTTGATGATACAGAGCTTAATGCAGAGAAAGCAAGCTTGAAATTTACTCAGGGAAGTTATTTTGGATATAGCTACAATGCACAGGATACAAGAAGTCTGAATTATCTCAGACAAAAAGGATATCTTGCAACAGGATATAAGCTCAGATCACACTTTAGTGATAGTGCAATTATTGTAAATGGTAAGAATTCAACACTTGACTTACAGGATCTTAATTCACTGTATATAGCAGGTAAGTCATATATCGAATTCTCAAAGATTGCTGCTTCAAGTGTTCCTGAGGACGATGAGAATATAACAGTTGATGAGAATG
>ERZ780029.179-NODE-179-length-7719-cov-7.13074_pt1 | contig 7719 bp, 5 predicted proteins | sample MGYA00511858_ERZ780029 | MGnify/ENA primary metagenome ERZ780029 (study PRJEB29588, sample SAMEA2146472) | human gut metagenome | biome: human gut; feature: human-associated habitat; material: faeces | place: Denmark | collected 2008/2010 ...
TCCCTAAGACTTAAAAAAAGCATTATTACTTACTCGCTTTTCTTTTTTAACATTTATTTTTTTTACCTTTGTACTCAGATCCAGTAAGTGATTTTGAAAAAGATCAGTCATTAGAAGAAACGCGTATGTCTATATCAGATGAAATAGAAGACCTTTTCAAGGACAACTATGATGCCTTGTGTATGTTCTCCATGCACTATGTTGGAGATATTTACACAGCAGAAGATGTTGTCATGGATAGTTTTCTCAAGCTTTCTGAAAAGATAAAGGACGGGGAAGAAATCATTGCCAAGAAGCATTACCTGTATCAAATCGTGAGGAATGAAAGTATTGATGTGGCACACTATAAGAGCATTAAAACAGAGATTGATGATTCTGCCATCCATTCGGAAGATATCGACGACTGGTCCGAGCTAAGTGAGCGGGAGGCAAAACTGTGGAAAGCAATCGACTCTCTTCCGCAAATCCGCCGTGAAGTATTGCTCATGAGTAAACGTGATGGCATGAAGAATGTCGAGATAGCCAGTAGTCTTAACATTTCCGTAAGGACCGTGGAGTCTCATCTCTACAAGGCTTATCGTGCTCTTAGGGGAAAGGCGCATGAGATATATGTTATGATATTCTTTTAATAACGATAAACACGAAGACATGAAAAAGAATAAGGAAGACGAACTGCAATTTGTAGTCGACCACTATAAGACTGGGCATAAGAATGTTGATAATGCCTGGAAAGAGTTTAAAGGCATGTCTGGTATCACACAGCCACGCTCACGCAAGCGTCTTCTCGTGGCTGCATCCATTGCCTTTGCGGCTGTCATGGCAGTAGCTGCCACCATGTTTGTCGTAAGAAGCTTTGACAACGGTTCTCCGAAATCATCACCAAACACCGAGAGAGCATTACCTGATACCGTGTCAAAGGCAAAGACCGACACTGTCAAAACCAAGAAAGGACCCGTTGTATTCCATTTTGACCATACACCTGTCAATGCGGCAATCAGAAAAGTGTCTGACTATTACGGAGTCGGTCTGACAGCGAGCGATACCACGAAGATGGTGACTGGAGAGATAGAGGCACATGATGTTAATGAGGCAATAGACATGCTGGAGGCCACACTTGGCATAGAAATAACCAAAAGATGAGGGGTGTCGTACTTTATATCCTCCTGCTTTTCTGCTGTCTGAAATTATCGGCGCAGAAAAGCAGCGTCTACAGCGAAATGCTTCGGCTGCAAAACATCCATCATGTACATTTCCTCTACAAATCAGACCTTAACCTTAGTATCAATTACAACGGACGTGACATTAAAACATTAACTCTCCATCAAGCTCTCGATGAAGTATTCAGAAAGAGTGGCATCAACTACAGTATCCACGGCTCGAATATCCTGCTGACACAAGGACAAAAAACAGTTACGGCTAAGCCTTTGATAGAGAGGCACGTCTTGAAAGGTATTGTGCGGGACTCTCTTGGTGAGCCGTTGGTCAATGTGTCGATTTATGACAAAGTATCACATACCGGAACATTGAGCAATGAACAGGGCGTTTATACGCTGATACTAATAAAAGGCGTGCACGTTTTAGACGTGTCGTGGTTCGGACAGAGACAGAAAAGTTTCAGTATAAATATCAAGAAAGACACGAGGCATGACCTCGTTATCAAAGGCTCAATGGAACTCGGTGAGGTCGTAGTAAGCAGAGATCTTAACTCACCACTGAATACTACTCAAACAGGAAAGTTGACCCTACGGCCAGAGGACATCAATACAGAGTTCTCCCTACTTAGCTCGCCTGATCTTGTGAAAACCTTGCAGCGTACCTCTGGGGTAGCACAAGGTACGGAACTCTCTGGTGGACTTCTCGTACATGGCGGAAGTCCAGATGAGAATCTGTTCCTGCTCGACGGCACGCCTGTTTATCAGACCAACCACTCGTTTGGCCTTTTTTCCGCTTTCAACTCAGACATAATCAAGAACATTGATTTCTATAAGTCAGGTTTCCCTGCAAGATACAGTGGACGAATTTCGTCCATAACCGATGTTAGGACTAGAGACGGCAGCATGACAGAGCATCATGGGTCTTTCTCTTTAGGACTCATAGACGGAAGACTCCAGTTTGAGGGTCCAATCATAAAAGGCAGAACATCTTATAACATAGCGCTGAGGAGGAGTTGGATAGACCTCTTGCTGTTGCCGACATTCGCAATAATCAACCACTCAAAGAACGGTGGAAGTAAATTCAGATTTACTTATGCGTTCCACGATTTCAATGCTAAAGTAACACACCTGCTTAGCCGTAACAACAAACTGTGGCTCAGTTTGTATTCCGGTATGGACAACTATGGCATAAAGGATGAGGACGCTTGGTATGACTATCAGACTACGACGGACAACAAGTTTCGCTGGGGCAATCTTAACGCAACCTTGGCAGGCGATTTCCAACTTTCTAACCGGCTATCAAACAATACGTCATTCATAGCTTCTTACAGTTACACCAACCAGAGCATGAATGAGGATGATATTTATTATCCCGAGCCAAACATTCGATTTCGTAACAGTCTTGACATTAGCCACAACAAGACCAAGATGCTTGACCTCGGAATAAAGACCGACTTCACTTTCTTTCCCCACCCTAAGCATACCCTTCGCTTTGGCGGCGCGTTCACGGTGCACTGGTTTAATCCTCAGACCGTGATGCAGTCGTTCTATTTCGGGGACCCAAGCGAGCATGTCGATACGACTGATGTGTCGGGACGAACGAAAATGTCCTCTATTGAAACTCAGTTGTACGCAGAGGATGACATTGTGCTAAGCCACTGGATTAACGCCAACATGGGTACGAGCTGTACCTTCTATCAAGTGTCAGACAAGACTTTCCTCTCTTTTGACCCGAGACTTTCGATACGCTGGCACCCGATGACTCCATTGACATTCAAGATATCTTATACCCACATGTCGCAGAGCATTCACCGCATAGCGAGCACGTTTCTCGATATACCATCTGACTTTTGGGCGCCGTCCACTGCCGTCATTCCACCCGTTAGATCACATCAGGTTGCCGCTGGAATATATACGCAGGTTAGCCCAGGGTTCACTTTTTCCCTTGAAGGCTATCTCAAATTTTCAGACAATCTGCTGCAATACCGCCACTGGATGGGCTTGCAGCCTCCTGCCGCCTTCTGGAAACAGAATGTGACGCAAGGACGCGGTAAGGCTTATGGCATAGAGATGGAGGCACGGTATCGAACACGACGGCTGACCGCACAGATGGCTTACACCCTATCGTGGAGCAAGCGCAAGTTTCCGGAACTTTACGATGGTTGGTTTTACGATCAGTTCGACAACCGTCACAGACTGAATACGACAATACGATACACAATGACGAAGAAGATATCGGTGTATGTCGCCTTGACATTGAAGAGCGGTAATCGTGTGTCGTTTCCTATGGCATCTGCCGTTAACCCACGGATGCCTGAAGATGACTACAATCATGAACTGACTTACATTTACGGTAAGCCCAACGGCCTGTCGCTGCCTCTCTACCACAGGCTGGACTTAGGTTTCAACTTCAAGCATACCACGAGGAAGGGTCATGAAGCTATCTGGAATGTCAGCGTATATAATGCCTACTGTCATCTGAACACCATATATGCCAAAGTAAGACAGGCCAACGACGGAAGCATAGCGGCAAAAGCAAAGGGCTACATCCCTATCATCCCATCGGTAAGTTATACTATAAGGTTCTGAACGAAATGACAAAACAAGTACTATTTTTCATACTTATCACGCTCTTCATACTGACGTCTTGCGGTGACAACATCGACATCCGTCAAGGGGAGACTCCCAAGTTTGTCATCTACGCCTTTCCAAGCGCAAGCGACACCATTCCCATAACGATTTCTGTTACTAAACCGGCTGGTCATAAAACACCAGCCCTCTCACATGCAACGATAGGTGTCACGTGCCTAATCAACGGCAAGGTAGATGAGATAAAGTTTGCCGACTCGTCTAATGTCTCCGGCCTGCCCGTGCTTACCTATTATGCCATTGGTAAGCACAAGACAGGTGACAGGGTTAGAGTGTCTGTTGAACCAGCAAGTCATCAAGATGGCTTAGACTTGACAAAGGCGTGGGGGGAGACACAAATACCAGAGTCACCATCCATTGACAGCATTTCCATGGATACCATATTCCATAAAGAAGATGACTATACTAGACTTAAGGTATCGTTCAACAAAACGCATGACGTGCAATATTACGCCGCAAGGGTTAAGGGGATGGAGTATTTCGAGTCGGTCGACTCTGTAAGCTGTGTGTCTGAGGAAATAGAGACAAGTCTTGAGCCTTTGCTTAACGGACTGACAGACACAGAGCTTAACTTTGGCACAAAGAACGACTTCTATCATTTGATGTATGTCTTTGATTCGTCCCAAGTGACATCGCAGGCGGTGACATTGCATTTGTGTGTCCTTGAACAGGCATACGCTTCGGCTTATCGTGTCGAACTATTCTCACTATCACCGGAGTTTTATCATATGCTGAAGTCAATCAATGACATAAACAGGAGCTCATGGTCTTGCTTTCATCCAACCAACATACACCAATATATCAGGTGGCTATGGCTGCGTTGCGGGATACGGATGCGTGAAATCTGCATGGCTTAGATAAAAAAGCTCAAGTTTTCCACTTACCATTTTACTGGCTCCCGCAAATAATCACGCATTGCAAAATGTGACAGATAACCGATTAACATTTTGTAAAAAAGGTAATGATCTGTGTCAATGCGTAACTACAGCCTCGGAAGGTGACAAAATGTTCAAAATAGCCTCGAGTTCTCTGATGGCTTGTGTGTCTTGCATAAAATCTTCCATGACGTCGGCTACGTTGATACAAAGATTTATGGCCAACACGTTAAGTGGATTTTTGAACTTTAGTGATATTATATAAAACAGATGATGAAAGGTAAAGAAAGCATGATATAAACCTGAGTATCAGTGGCGTTTCTGAAGGTATGCGTGTTCGCAAAGTGTTCGTTTTTGAGCATGAAAAAAGGAGTTACGTTGTCGTAACTCCTTGATTTTCAGTGTAGCGGGGGTGGGCCACGATCCCACGACCTCCGGATTATGAATCCGACGCTCTAACCAGCTGAGCTATCCCGCCATCATTTTCAGCAAAAAAAGAAAACACTTATTAAATGGTGATTTCTGAATTGCGAGTGCAAAGGTACACATTTGTTTTTGAACCTCCAAATATTTTGGCTACTTTTTGTTTCAACATTCGCTTTTCTGACTTTTTTGCATTAACTTTGCAGTCGATAGCCAGGGACGCTTATATAATAATAGGAGTATATCCCCAGAGTGTGTCCTTAATTAGCGAAAGACCTCGGGGATGCTTATATAATAAATAGGAGTATATCCCTGGTGAGAAAAAGGAAAAATGAATTTTCGGATAAAGAAACTCGACATATTCATAGCCCGTCAGTTTGGGCTACTCTTCGCCGGAACGTTTTTCATCTGCCAGTTTGTGCTGATGATGCAGTTCCTGTGGCGCTATATCGACGATTTGATAGGCAAGGGTATCTCGTTGGACATCATGGCCCAATTTTTTTGGTACATGGCTCTGATGATGGTTCCACAAGCTCTTCCTTTGGCTATTTTGCTGAGTTCATTGATCACTTTTGGTAATTTGGGTGAAAGTTCTGAGCTGACAGCTATCAAGGCAGCTGGTATCTCTTTGATGCAGAGCTTTCGGTCGCTGATAGTCATCACTTCTTTGATCTGCGTCACCTCTTTTGTGTTTCAGAACAATATCGGTCCTACAGCGAATATGAAGTTGGCCCAGCTTTTCCTGTCAATGAAGCAGAAAAGCCCTGAACTTGAAATACCCGAAGGGGTCTTCTATGATGGAATACCCAATTGCAACATCTATGTACAGAAGAAGAATTTGAAGACGGGAAAGCTCTATGGCATCATGGTCTATCGTATGACGGCGAGCTATGAGGACGCAGCCATTATCCTTGCCGACTCCGGTATGATTCAATCTACGGCAGAGAAGAAGCACTTGCTGCTCAGTTTGTGGAGTGGTGAGTGGTTTGAGAATATGCAGTCACAGGAGTTGGCGGGAAGTGCCTCTGTGCCTTATCGCCGTGAGAGTTTTATCTCCAAGCGTATCTATTTGGATTTTGATGCAGATTTCAGCCTGACCGATGCCTCGTCGCTATCCGGCAATGCCCGTGGAAAGAGTCTGAAAGAGATCGTCAACTCCATCGACTCTCTTAATGAGACCTATGACAGCATAGGACGCGTGTCTTACAACCAAGCCCGTACGTTTTATTTTGCCAACGTTCGTCTTTCCAAGAAGGATTCTTTGATGGCAGTGAAGCGTGGAATGTCTAAATCGTTTGATATCGACAAGGTCTTCGATAAGACGCCGGCTGAGCAAAAGCGAACAGCAGTATCGTCGGCGTTGAGCAAAGTGCAATCGGCGGTCAATGACTTGGACTTCAGGAGCATGATGACGAATAATAACGAGCGAATGGTGCGGGAACATCAGATTGAGGCGCAGAATAAGTTCATGTTGGCTTTACAGTGCTTGCTGTTCTTCTTTATCGGTGCCCCTCTGGGTGCTATCATCCGCAAGGGCGGTTTGGGCGTACCGGTCATCGTGTCTGTATTGGTCTTTATCGTGTTCTATATCATCGACAACTCGAGTTATCAGATGGCTCGAAAAGGTATGTGGGCCGTATGGATGGGTCGTACGTTGGCACCGGTTGTGATGACACCATTAGCGGTGTTCATTACTTATAAGGCTTGCAACGATTCTATGGTATTCAATGCCGATGCTTGGCGAGACATGTTCCGTCGTTTGTTAGGCTTGAGGGCAAAGCGGAGTATCCAGGGAAAGGAAGTGATCATCAATGAGCCGAACTATGCAGAGGACCATGACAAACTCCTTATTATTAATAAGGATGTGGTTGCTTACTCCAAGGCCCATAAACTCGTGGCTCCACCAAATGTCATCAAGGTGTTCTTTAAGTATCGTCCTGATCATGAGATAGAACGAGTGAATGAAGAACTCGAAGCAGTCATCAATGACTTGGCCAACACCCGTGACCCTTATGTCTTGCAGCAGATCAATCAATACCCAATATTGACGTTGAAGGCGCATACGCGCCCGTTTGAGCGTAAGTGGTTGAACATCCTCTCGGCACTTATCATTCCCCTGGGCATGTTCTTCTATTTCCGCATGTGGCGTTTCCGTCTGCGTCTCTTACGGGATTTGAAGCAGATACGTTATACCGACACAAACATTATTAATCATATAGAGAGAAAGCAGAGACTGGCAGCCGAGCTGGCTCATCGGTCAGAGGCCGAGTCCCAAGTTTCTGTGGATGAATAAGTAACAAATAAAGGAATCATAACATGGCAGACTTCAAACTTAGCAGCATCGAAGATGCAGTGAATGACTTTAAGGAAGGTAAATTCGTCATTGTCGTAGATGACGAAGACCGTGAGAATGAGGGCGACCTGATTATAGCAGCAGAAAAGATCACTCCTGAGAAGGTGAATTTTATGCTCAAGAATGCGCGAGGCGTACTTTGTGCGCCGATCACCTTGTCGCGTGCCGATGAGTTAGACTTGCCCCATCAGGTGGAAGAGAATACTTCAATGTTGGGCACGCCTTTCACGATCACGGTGGATAAGTTGGAGGGTTGCACTACGGG
>ERZ780029.183-NODE-183-length-7663-cov-9.91075_pt1 | contig 7663 bp, 7 predicted proteins | sample MGYA00511858_ERZ780029 | MGnify/ENA primary metagenome ERZ780029 (study PRJEB29588, sample SAMEA2146472) | human gut metagenome | biome: human gut; feature: human-associated habitat; material: faeces | place: Denmark | collected 2008/2010 ...
GAGGATGCGCCGACATTATCCTCTATCGACGTGAGCATGATGCCACGGCGGGGCAGATCGGCAAAGATGTCGACAAGGTCTTTCAGCGAACGACCAATGCGATCGAATTTATAGACAACAAGTGTGTCGCCCTCGCGGAGATAACTGAGACATTCCTTCAGCACGGGCCGCTCTTTAACTCCGGAGACCTTCTCGGAAAATATCTTCTCACAGCCAGCCTTCCGCAATGCGGTTATCTGCATATCAAGGTTCTGCTCTCGCGTCGATACTCTTGCATAACCGATATTACTCATGTGTGTAATTATTGATTGTGTCCAATAAAATCATCAACAATATTCTCCGGCAGTATCACGTATGGTTTCTTTCCATCAACAGGCTCATGCCTTAAAAACAAGGCATAGTAGACTGTATGTCCTTTGGTATAGGCGAAGTCTTTACTACGAGCTTTCAGGTCATCCAGCAAGCTTTCGGCATGCTCTTCTTTCGTCCATTTACATTCACCGATAAGAAGGCTCTTCTTGTCTATGGATTCTGCCACAAGATCAAGTTCTATTTGCTTGCCTTTAGCTACAGTACCCCACCATCTAGAAGCAACGTCCCATGTAATGCCGAATACTGTGTTTCCACTCACAGCATGTCTGCAAAGGCGTTCCCACTCTTTACCTGCGAAATCGGGATAATTAGAAGTAATATAATTTCTTACAACGTTATATCTGTTAAGTCCTATCATCGACCTTTCCGGCACGATGAATCGGTAATAGAAACTCAGAAACTCGTCTGAAATCTTGTAAAGGCTTTTTTTCGTTCTGCGTGGACTTTCACCAAACGGAATTTCCCTTTCGATGTATCCAAGTTTCACCAACCGATTCAAAGGTACGCTTAGGTCGGTTGCCTTGCGGCCCAACCGTGAGGCAATCTCAGAGACGCGGTTGGCTCCATTACCGATTAGTGACAGAATGGAAGATGCGATAACCGTTGTTGAAAGATCATCTGCAAGCAGTCTGTCAGGCTCGTCAAACAGAGTTCCTTCGGTGTTCGCTATCTGGCTCATGACAGCATCCATCATATTGCCATTTTCCTCACGTAGAACCCAATACCGTGGGATCCCACCCCATGCGGCGTATTCATCCACGATTTCATCGGCCGGCTCTTCCTTGAAAGCCTGTTGAAGAAAACGAATATGGAGAGGACGTAACTTGATGATGGTGCCGGCGCGACCATATAAAGGCTCAGAAGGATTGAGGACAATATCTTGCATAAGATGCTGGGAAGAACCACAGATTATCAAATGAAATGGGAATCTCCTCATATCAATGAACCTTTGAAGAATCGACGGAAGTTCCGGACAGGACTTTACCAAATAAGGAAACTCATCCAAGCATACAGTGAACATATTTTCTCCTTTGGCACGGTAGCAGAGTTCCGTAAACAGGCTATCCCAGTCCGTAAACGGCAACTTGTCAAAATTGTCGAACTTTGAGGATAAAGCCATGGCGAATAACCTTCTCTGTTGCGTTTGGTCACTCTTGTCGGCCATAAAGAAAAAATCATCCGCACCAAGTATTTTTTGTATGAGCGTTGATTTTCCAAGCCTACGCCTTCCGTAAACTACCACAAATGATGGTTCTTTCTTGTTCAAGGCCTTTTGAAGCCTCGCCATCTCCTCTTTTCTGTCTAAAAACTCCATAAGCACTATGATATTATAGAGTGCAAATATAATAATTTAAAATTATAATAGCAAAGAAGCGAGCATTTTTTGCAGTGTTCTCCGTCTATATCCTTCACTTCATTTCACCAAAGAATAATCCCGAAAAGGTATAATTATTGTCTATTCATTCACGAACGCATCAAACATGCCATTCTTGGCAAAACAAAGCGTACTTTAAACCTGTTTATTTATTAACAATAAATAAAATTAGGTGTTTTTATTTACTGGTAATTAATAAATCACTATCTTTGCATAGAAAAATGGTTAAGATGATGATAGTAAAAGATATTTTCAAGACTCTTATCAAAGAGGGGCAGGAACTTCTGGAGAGTGTGGAACTCAATGAGCGCCCTTTCAATTTCGAGGAGAACGGCAGATACGTTCTTGTGGGTATCCGTCAGGCCGGAAAGTCATACATGCTATACCAGCGTGCAAAACAATTGCTGCGGGAAGGAACAGATATACACAATATTGTCTACATAGACTTTGATGACGAGCGGCTGTTGGGTTTCAGTGCCTCTGATTTTGACTCCATACTGCAAGCCTATTATTCGGTACGCTCTGAAAAGCCGATACTCTTCTTCGACGAGATACAGAACGTTGATGGATGGGAGCATTTCGCACGCCGACTGGCCAACCAGAAGTATCGTGTGTTCATCACCGGCAGCAACGCGAGAATGCTCAGCCGTGACATATCGACAACTCTTGGCGGTAGATATCTTGACGACAAGGTTCTCCCCTACTCTTTCGGCGAGTATCTCGGAGCCAAAGGAATCCGGCTCGATGATGGCTGGGAATTTGGCAGACAGAAGAACCTGGTGCAGCAGCTCTTCCGCGATTATTTCTATTGGGGAGGATTTCCTGAGCTGCTCCTGTACAAAAACAAGCGCGGATGGCTGAACAGCCTTTATGAGAAGATAATTCTCGGGGACGTTATCCAACGCAACGGCATCAAGAACGAACAGGCTCTGCGGCTTGCCGTAAAGAAGATGGCGGAAAGCGTGAAGCAGCCTATGGCATACAACCGGCTGGCGAACATGGTAAAGAGTACGGGGGTATCGACAAACACGGCATCAATGATTGACTATATGCGGTATGTCCGTGACGCGTGCCTGATGTTCACCATTGAGAACTTCGAGTCAAAATTCGTGGAAAAGGAGACCAACAAGAAACACTATTTTATGGACAACGGCCTTCTCAACATTTTCCTCACTGACCCAGAGTCATCACTATTGGAAAACATCTGTGCTATCGACCTTTTCCGCAGGTATGGCACAATAGACGACAATCTCGTAGAGCCGCGGCTGTATTTCTACAACCGGAACATCGAGGTGGACTTCTACATTCCCGAAGAGGATTACGCCGTACAAGTGTCGTTCTCACTCTCGAAAGAAGACACAAAGGAAAGAGAAGTAAAAGCCCTTGTTGGACTTAACAAGCTTCATCCGCTGAAGAAAGCCGACATTGTAACCTTTGACGAAGAAGACGCCATTGATGTCGATGAGCTGCGCATAGATGTCATCCCTGTATGGAAATGGCTGCTCAGAAAATAAGCCTTTCAAGTTCGATTTTGTTACAGTGCAAACTTCGTGATGGAATCGAACTTGAAAACTGTCCGCAGACCGAGGATGAATTCATAAAAAGGGAAGTTCGATTAAGGATTAAGTTTATCGAACTCAATACTTGACCTATTACGCATATGCGTAAATTAGCTTATAGAAATCGCATGATCTTGGATTTGTCAAGTTCTCTATGGAGGCTACTATGAAAGAAAGTAGATGGACTATATCTTTTGAAAAATCATCAATCCATCGAAATCTATATTGATAGATAGATTGATAGAATATTAATAGATAGATTAATAATATATTAATAAAGGGGGTCTAACTCTCTGATACACAATTTTCCCAACGATAATTTTGCCCCATCTTGGGAACATGTTTGCCCCATCTTGGGAACATGTTTGCCCCATCTTGGGAACATGTTTGCCCCATCTTGGGAACATGTTTGCCCCATCTTGGGAACATGTTTGCCCCATCTTGGGAATATGTTTGCCACCATTTTAGGAACATGTTTGCCCCATCTTGGGAACATGTTTGCCACCATTTTAGGAACATGTTTGCCACCATTTTAGGAACATGTTTGCACCATCTTGGGAACATATTGCATGCTTATTCCTTTAAGATGTTACCAATACGGGGATTATTGATCAATGGTAAAAATATGTTTACATAAAACAGATAGATACTGTTTTGCGTTGCAAGAGTGCTTTCTTTGCAGTAAAAAGGTACTCTTTTAGTCCTCAAAAGGTGCTGTTTCAGAAGCTCAAAGAGTCTCTTTTGCAACCGGCTGTCAATCAGCGCTATATAAAAGCAATTTGTAAGGATAAAAGAGATACTGAATTTTGAAAATATTTTATATTATTTATAGTTTAATGGGGTTATTATGCATGAATTCAATTAACTTAAATGTTCCTTATAAAGTATTTTGCCCCATTTAGGGAACATGTTTACCTTCTTTCCCGCTAATTTTTGGAATATGCTTATTATCAGCACTATAAAAATGAAAAAATGACCATATATGGTATAGTTTAACTCTTTTTTAACACATATACTTGTTTTTTCTTCTTACCTTTGCAAAAACTAATAACGCATGGAAGTAAATTTTGAATCGTTTGAAAACATGCTTGCTGCTACAAGGGAAGTTCAAAAGCTTACCTATGCCTGGTTTTCAGCTCACGAAATGAGCAGAAAAACCGTCATGAGCATAGAGCATGGTGGAAATTATCGGATGAGTTCTCTGTTCCGCTATGTCCATCTAATGCGCTGTGAGATTATGCTGAACAACAAAGTGGTGAAAGATTATAAGGAATTAGGACCGAAGTTCAGACTATTGCGCGAACGCTTTCATGTGAACCGGGTGGAAATGTCAAAGTTGACGGGATTGAGTATGAATGCCCTTAACCAGATAGAGCGTGGCGGTGACTTCACCCGATCCACATTCGCAAAATATGGCTCACGTCTCGGTTGTTTCCTTACGCTCATGGTCCCTATAGGAGTTCCGAGTCCGTTTACAAGTAAACGCTATAGCAATTTAGGAGATTATTTTGTAGAGCATGGAGAAGAATAGAGATGACGCAAAGAAAGCCTTTAGAAGACTTTCCAAACTTACGTCAAAAGAGCTTGCCAAGAAAGATTCTGGTTCTTCCGTTGCCGATGGCGACGTGAAAATACTCATGCCCATGCAGGCTGCTTTGATGCATGCCGGGCTAAGTAAGATACAGCAAAACGTTGTTCTTGCGGTCATTGAAGGTATGAAGGAAGAATTGCAGACGGTGCTTTGGAGTAAAACTCATGGCTTTCAGCTTGACTTGTTCGCCGAGCAGGAGACGGCGGATGATCCACGCCCTATAAAGTTCAAATTATACTTCAAGAACTTTGGGGTTTCTGCAAAGCATTATTCTCAACTTGCAGAGGCACTTAAAGCAATGGCTACAATACCAGTTGAAATACCTACAAAGGGCACGGAGACGGGTATAGAGTATGTGTCAGTGACAAACCTTTGCCGTGTCTATATACCGAAGGAACAGACGTATAGAAAGTATTGCATTGTCTCGATGGAGAAGGATGTCGCAGAGATGCTGTCGAAATTTGACCTTGGCTATTTTTTTGTTGGCAGACTTGCCTCTTGGAAAATGTCAACAAAGTATAGTGAGAGACTCTATTGGTATGTGAAGGCGCATCTGAACCATGGTGGCGTAACCGTCAGCGTGCCTGAACTGAAAAAGATATTTGATGCTACTGATGTTTTTGTGAGATCAGGAAAATTTGAGGAAAGGGTACTCAAACCTGCTGCAACTGAGATAAAGAAATTGTTCCTGTGCGGTGAATGCGAATGCTGGTTTGAATATGAGAAAATTTATAATGACGGACGCAAACGGGGGGAGCCGGATGCCATCAAGTTCAAGATATACTCCAACAAAACTAACGAGCTTGGAGTTAAACTGAACTTGATAGAGGGAGGTATATATGCCGATATACGCGATACCATGCTTAATGATTTGCACCTGTCGGATTTCCTTATCGACAAATACATGAAGATGGTCAATGAGCAGAATAAGGAGAGCTTTCTTACTCAGCTCATAACATTGAAGATACAACTTGACGAAAAGGAAGAGAGCCAGAAACCAGTTAAAAAACGTGAGGCATATATTGTCAAGTCGATAAACAACTTTTTCAGCAATAAGCCTTGGGAGAAGGATGAAACTGATGGTGGGAGTGATTCTGCAGATTCGGCAGGCATAGACAAGTATGCAAAACTAAGCTATTCTGACCGGTGGGTTGAAATTCTACAAAAAATAAGTCATTACCGGAGTGTCGAACAGATGCGCGAGACTTTTGATAATGTAACCTTTGATTCGTTCAATCCACAAACGGGAAGACTTGTTCTTTGTTCTATAGGTCGCTCTGTATATGAGAAAATTGAGAATACGGAAGAGGACTTCAAACTTATGAAGGGGTTCTTAAAGGAATACTATAATTTTAGAATTTTCAACTGGCATGTGTTCAATACACGTGATGAGTACCTTAAGTATAAGCATGAGTCTGTAAATCTATAAATACACTGTCAAATAGAACCCCGTGGGAAGAAATGGTAAATGCCCTTCTCACGGGATTATTATGTATAGAATGTCAGTTGAACGCTACGTTATTATATAATATATTATTCAATATAAACGATAATGTATTATCTAACATAATGTATAATTTATAATATAATATCTTGTATGATGTAATATATAAGATATTGTATAGTGTACCTTTATTCTGCGTTCTTTCTCGCACGAAGTTCACGTGCCTTGCGTGCATTCTTCTCGCGATTTTGAATTTCCTTTTCCGTTGGAGGAGTGTAGTGAATGCGATTGAGGAACTGCTGCATGACGCTGTCACCATCATAATCGCTGATAAACGTCTCTATGAGTGCAGAGACAATGGAACGGGCAGAAAGGCGGCGGTGATACTTTTTGACAAATTCCTGAAGTTTCTCCGATACATCAACGGGAATGGTAACGGCCTGACAACTTCCAGATATTCGGTCATACCGCATGAAGTTTTCTATAAGCGTGCCTGCAAGTTCGTCATTAAAGGCTTGAATGGTAGCTTTGGTTGCCTTACGCTTTGACCTTGATGTCTTCTGAACTTTGTCCTTATTAGTTTGAACAGCATCTCTCTGCTCTGGAACTGTATTGTCAGTGACAGTTGTGGAATCGGCTCCGGTCTGCTTGGTTATATATTGCCCTAAATCCAATGGGCTGTCAGTACTTGCTTTTTTTGACATAATGTTATATTTTATTACGCATGTGCGTAGTGATTTGGAATTATGAGTTGTCTACTATCTGTAATATCTTGTCGAAGCTGAAACCAATGGCTTTCTTCTGATATGTGTCGAGATCGTGAAGTGTGGAATAACGCTGAACGGCTATGCCCTCTTTGATGCGTGGAACAACAGTGCCAATCTTTCCGAGAATGTCGATGGTCTTGGCACGAGCTTCCAGCTCTTCTTTTTTACCGGCATTGGTCTTCACCCTATTAGGAGCAAATATTATCTTTGCCTTAACACCCATGCTCTGTAATCCTCCGACAAATAACCCCGTTCCGTCCACTGAGTCATCGTCATAGGACAGTGGCACGACTACATGTGTAGCGTTGTCAAAGATGGGTTTCAGCGCCGGTGCCTCAAAGTTGCCCGGGCAGTCGATGAGTACATATCCTGGAACACTTTTCAGATTCTCCATGATTTGCTCAACATCTTCTGGCTTGCGTGATGGTAGCTGTATCACCTGCCATGGCTCCTTTGAGTCTGGTTCAATTTTTTTTTCACGCAGTCTGTGCCGGAATAAAGACTGTTGGATGTCGGCATCGACAACGGCCACAGGCTTGCCGTTCTCATGAAGGT
>ERZ780029.188-NODE-188-length-7550-cov-3.40987_pt1 | contig 7550 bp, 2 predicted proteins | sample MGYA00511858_ERZ780029 | MGnify/ENA primary metagenome ERZ780029 (study PRJEB29588, sample SAMEA2146472) | human gut metagenome | biome: human gut; feature: human-associated habitat; material: faeces | place: Denmark | collected 2008/2010 ...
GTTGCCGTATTCAACTGGCGGCGGTTCTCTGACAATGCGTCGTACAACAGCGTATTCGGCTGCCGACTCAGTTCGTAGATGGTACTATAACGAACTTCCTGTCAACAAGAACGTAGGCGAAGTCGATGCTGATGGAAACAGCACAGGCGACAAGCGCTTTTGGGACAAGTATACAACTATGGGTCATCCGGGCATTTATATGGCCCTCGATGCCACTTCTCCGATGATGCTTACCTTCATTGAAGACCAGATGAAGGTGAAGAATATCACCCACGACGACGTTAGCTTCATCCTTAATAATAAGGAACCTTGGGTTAACGGTCCCGAGGGTGGTAAGCGTGCCTATGTATATGGTGCCAAGGTCTTGAAGCAAGACGTGACCTGCTTGAATGGTTACTTCAATGTCTTGGACACTGTTTTGGTAACGCCTTCCAATATGGCCGAGGTTATCCGCACAAACGGTGCAACCGATTTGTTTAGCAAGATGCTCGACCGTTTCAGCGCACCTTATTATAACTCCACCCTGACTGCACAGTATCGTCAGATCTACGACATCGGCAACGACTCTGTGTTTGAAAAGCGCTACATTTCTGGCCGTTCAAGCACGGGCGCCATGACCACTGGTCCTGACAAGAAGTCTTTGGGTGACTTCCCTCTCTTGACTTACGATCCAGGATGGAACCAGTATGCCATCTCTTCTTCAACGCCGAAGGAGCAGGATATGGGTGCCATGTTCGTGCCGACGGATGCTGCCATGATTGACTTCTTCATTGACGGCGCTGGTCGTGTAATCATGAATCGTTATGCTAAGTTGCCTATCGTTAGACCTACTCTTAAGGGTGATGGCACTTACAATGCTGAGGAGCTCAAGAACTTTGAATACAATCTCTATCAGATTCCTCTTGACATTATTCAGGCTTTGATTAATAACTTGATGAAGGACTCTTTCCTTGAGAGTGTGCCGAGCAAGTACTTGACCATCATGAACGATGCTCAGGACCAGATGTTCCCGGCAACCCAAAAGGATTATGAAAATGAGGCTGCATATAAGCAATGTATCGACAAGTGTTTGCTGGCCAACAACGGTGTTGTTTATGTCATGAACCGCGTGATTGCGCCGGCTGACTATTCTTCTGTGATTGCGCCCGCGCTCATTTCTTCCAATGCACAGATTATCAAGTCTATTGTTCGTGCCGATGATAAGTACATTGAAGGAAACTCATACAACAACGCTCCGTTGCAGAAGTACTATTCAACTTACTTGAAGGCCATGCAGTCTCGCTTCTCATTCTTCGTTCCGACGGATGAAGGCTTGGGCTCTTATGGTTATGTCGATCCGATGTCTTTGGCTCGCGGTAACTCTGCCGACCAGAAGAAGAACTGGAAATACTGGCGCTTCACTTATAAGAATGTGGCAAGTGCTGTGATTCCTGTTCGTGCCGAGGCCTATAAATATAACATCGAAACAGGTCAGAACCCTGAAAGCGACCAGCGTCAGACGATTGGTGGTAATGCTGCCAACGTTTCTGAACCAAACGCTCAGTTGACCATCAACGGTTCTGGTAAGATTAAGAAGGCGCTCTTGATTGATATGTTGGATCAGCACATCGTTGTTCACGACACCGATGATGAGGACAACGACAAGGGTGTCAACGGCAAGCGTACTTACTTCTTGGCTCGTACTGGTGCTCCTGTTTACGTGAAGTACAAGGGCGATGCTTCTAAGAATGGCTTAGGTATGTTGGTTGATGGTGGTTACCAGCTCCAGCTCCAGCGCGACGAGTATGCCAACGACCACGACTGCGAAGTCATCGAAGGATATGATATGTCTCCAGAGAAGAACGGTTATGGTAACGGTATGACTTACCTGATTAACCGTCCGATGCAGCCTACAACGAAATCTGTTTATGCTGTCATGAGCGAACAGGGCGACAAGTTCTCTAAGTTCTTCGAGCTTTGCAAGGCCAACTTCTCTGCCGATCAGTTGATTCTCGCTGGTTTCCAGACTGAAGAAATGAAGACCGACAAGACGCTTTGGGCTTCTGAACAGAAGAAATACCGTATCTTCACCGACGAAGGTGTCAATCCTTCAAACAACGAAATGTTGGTGCGCTTCTTCAATAACTACCGCTACACGGTTTATGTGCCTACTAATGAGGCTATTGATGCAGCCAAGGCTAAGGGCTTGATGTCTTACGACGAAATCGTTGAATGGATGGAAGCTCACCGCGAAGGTGCAACTGAGGAAACTGAAGGTACGCTTTCTCCAGAAAACCAGGCGAAGGCTAAGGCTATGATCACCATGTTGATCAATTTCTTGAAGTATCACTTCCAAGACCAGTCTCTCTTTGTTGACCACGTGACCACTAATATGGCCAATGCTGACAACGCAGATGGCATGAAATATCAGACTTCATGTATTGATAATGTCAAGAATATTTACCTTTCTTTGCATGTTAAGCAGTCTGACAATGCTATCACTGTAACGGATAACACTGGTGAAAAAGTGCATGTTATAGCTCCAAACAACCTCATGGCTCGCGATATGGATTTCGATGGTGCAACTTCAGGTGGCGCTTCATCAATCAAGAATTCTTCATACATTGTCCTCCACCAGGTAGATAAGGTGCTTAATTTCGCATCTCTTCCTAACGGACGCTACGACAGCGAATGGGCAACGGCAGCCGCAGCACGTTCTTTCGTCAAGAAGTACAGAATCAGATAATATAAAATATCATGAATAGCATAAAATATTTATTGACCCTTGCCTTGTGCTTCTGCTGTGCTGTCGCATTTGCTCAGAAGCGCATTACAGGACACGTTTGGAGCTCTGCCGACAAAGGTCCTGTCGTGATGGCGAACGTAGCTGAGATTGATAAGTCTAACCGTGCCATCTCTGCTACTCAGACTGATGCTAATGGTAACTTCTCTCTTTCAATTAAGAATCCAGGCAACACGTTGCAGATTTCTTACATTGGTTACAAGACTCAGAGAATGCCTATTGGAACGCAGTCAAATTTCCGCGTTGAGTTGGTCGACAATACAACTTTAAGCACTGCTGTTAAGGTGGTTACGCGTAAGGTGAAGTCCAATGGTATGGTCATCCCTGAGCGCGAAATCTCTATCGCTCAGCAGTCGTTGAACATGGACGAAATGCAGGGTTTGTCTTTCGAAACTGCTGGTGAAGCACTTCAAGGACAGATTGCAGGTTTGGACATCGTCTCTAACTCAGGTAACCTTGGTGCCGGTACCAGCATGCGTTTGCGTGGTGTTACCTCTATCAATGGTAATCAGGAACCTTTGATCGTTGTCGACGGATACATCCTCGAGGACTATGACACGCAAGAGTTCGACGCTAACGATATGAACGAAGAAAAGTTTGCTAACTTGTTGCAGGTCAACCCTGAAGACATCGCCAGCATCAACGTCTTGAAGGACGCTGCCGCAACGGCTATCTGGGGTTCACGTGGTTCTAATGGTGTGATTGAAATCAAGACGCGCCGTGGTTCTCATGGTAAGACCAAGGTCAACTTCAGCTATCGTTTCTCTGGCGCATGGCAGCCTTCTGGTATGAAGATGCTCAATGGTGACCAGTATAAGATGATGCTTCAGCAGGCTTACCACAATCCGAACCCAGCTGCTGGTAACCCGGCAGACGAAATGGTCGAATTGCAGGATAAACCTTCATACGTTTCTTTCTATGGAAACTATAACAAGAACACTGACTGGATTGACGAGGTAACGCAGTTTGGTCAGACTCACAACTATGGTTTGAACATTTCTGGTGGTGGTGACAAGGCATCATTCCGTGTATCTGGTAGCTACGACCATGAAACTGGTACCGTTATCAAGCAGACGCTTGATCGTTTCACCACACGTTTGGCTTTGGACTACTCAGTGTCCGACCGTATCAAGTTCTCTTCTAACTTCGCGTTGACTTACACGAACCAGAACAAGAACTACGATGACGGTTTGATGGGTAATGCTTATCAGGCAATGCCTAATATGGCTGTCACTCGTCATGAGTATGACAGAGATGCCCAAAACTGGTTTGACACCGGTGAATGGTACATCATGCCGAACGTTGCTACGGAACTTGGCTTCGCCAACTCTGTAGAAAAAGGCTTGACTTCCAAGTATTTGGGTGATATGGTTAATAATGGTAACCCGGTTGCCAAGGCTTATGAGGCATGGCGTAAATGGTCCACTTATACCATCACGCCGCAGTTCTCTATCGAATATAGGTTGCTCGGCAAGGAAGACGAGGAAACTCAGTTGAACTATACGGGTGAAGTGTATTTGAACGCTTACACTGAAACTAAGAACGCTTACTATCCTGGTTCTTTGAGCAACGCTTCTACTTATAATAAGGACCTCACTTCAAACCAGGAGTTCAAGTCTTTGGCTTTCACGACGCGTCACTCTTTGGTCTTCCGTCCTCACTTCGAGAACGAAAACCACTCTCTTCAGGTGATGGCACGTATCGAAGCAAGCACCAGCAACTCAACTTCTCAGTCTAAGTCTTCTTCTGGTATCGGTGGCGGCTTGACCGACCCAACTGTACCTGGATGGACAACTGGTATGAGCACTTCAACGGGTAAGGGCCACAGCATGAGCGGTACAGGTTCTGTTCACTATGCTTTCGGTTCTAAATATGCTTTCGACTTCACCATCCGCGCTGACGGTAGCACGAAGTTCGGTTCTGGCCACAAGTGGGGCTTCTTCCCTGGTATCTCTGGTCGTTGGAACATTAGCGATGAAGCTTTCTTCGAACCATTGAAGAAGGTCATCAGCATGTTGGCCTTCCGTCCGGGTTGGGGGGTCACTGGTAACTCAAGTTTCGGCGAAGGTTTGATCTACAACCAGTATGCTTCTTACGGTAGCTACAATGGTGTGACTGCAATCCGTCCGTCTAACTTGCGTCTGACTGACATCCGTTGGGAAAAGACCAAGTCTTGGAACTTAGGTTTCAACTTGAACTTCTTCGACGACTTGCTCAAGTTCGACCTCAATATCTATGACAAGAAAACAACCGACCTCTTGAACTCTGGTGTTCGTGTTCCTTCAACGAGTGGTTTCACTTCATTGAGCAGCGCCAACGTTGGTAAGATGACCAACCAGGGTTGGGAACTCTTTGTCAGCACTTCCGACGTTTTGAAGTTCGGTAAGTTCCACGCTAACTTCCGCTTCAACATCTCTCAGAATATCAATAAGGTAACTGAGATGGATGCCTCTGTGCTTAACACGGTTAACGCTGAGTTCAACTATAAGAAGGCCAACGAAAAACCGTTGGAGCGTGTTCAGGTGGGACACTCTTTGGGTGGTATCTATGGTTTCCGCTTCAAGGGCGTTTATGCTTACGACTACAAGCACAACGGTTACTTCTTGAATCCTGACGACAATGAATATTATCTGACGGAACCAGATGCCAACGGCAACCTCTACAACACGGCTAAGGCAACTGGCAAAACTGCTCCTATCGTTCGCGATGCTGAAGGCAACGTGATCTACGACAAGAACGGCAACCCGTTGCAGATGGTCTACAACTACGGTGGTGGTAGCGAATACAAGTTCGAAGGTGGTGACGTTATCTACGAAGATATCAACCACGATGGTCAGATCAACGAATTGGATATCGTTTACTTAGGTTCTTCTAATCCTAAGATGAACGGTGGTTTCGGTGTTGACCTCACTTACGGCCGTTGGACTTTGAAGACCAACTTCAACTTCCGTGTCGGCAACAAGATCATCAACTTGGCACGTATGTATGCCGAGGATATGCGTACTAACAAAAACCAGAGTGCTGCGGTTAACCACCGTTGGAGAACCAATGGTCAGGTGACTGAGATTCCTCGTGCCATGAACACCAACGTTTCTGGTGACATCTTCAACGCATTGATTAGCGACCGTTATGTTGAACCGGGTGACTATTTGCGCTTCCAGTACTTCCAGCTTGGTTATAGCTTCCCGGCTGAGAAGTTGAAGAAATATGGTTTGAGCTCGTTGCGTTTGGCTGCTTCTGGTAACAACCTTATCTTCTGGACGAAGTATAAAGGTGTTGACCCAGACCACTCAGCTTCTGGTTTCAGTCCTTGTACGGATAGTTCTCAGACTCCGCGTTCACGCTCATTTACAGTTAGTTTGAATGTTGGCTTCTAAACCATTAATATGATGAAAACAAATAAGTTTATCAATAAAATCCTTGCTGTCGGACTTTTGTTCGGCAGCATGGGATTGGCTTCTTGTGAAGATTTCTTGACTCTGTCTCCATCAAACATGATTACAGAGGATGACTTCTGGAAGTCAAAGACCGACGTGGACAACGTCCGTGCAGCGGCATACCGTCAGATGGCGTCAGACGCTGTCACCTCGAGAATCCTTTATTGGGGTGAGCTTCGTTCAGACAACTTGGCGTTGAACGATATGACCCAGACTGGTATCCAGCACCTTCAGCAGGGTATCTTGGTGCCAACCGAAGGTATCTTCGACTGGTCTTCATTCTATACGGGTATCAACTATTGCAATTTGGTGCTTTCTCAGGGTGACATCATGACTCAGCCTGGTAAGGAAGTCGACCCAAGCTTCCGCTTGAGCGACTGGAAACCAATGCGTGCCGAAGTGAAAGCTTGCCCTCTTTTATTTCTATTTGGTTCGCGCTTACCGCGACGTGCCTTACAACACGACACCAATCCGCACCGATGCTGAAGCACGTGCCAACAAGCTTCCTGCAACGAAGGGTGTTAATTTGCTCGGCACTTTGATTCGTGATCTCGACACGGAAGGCCAGGAAGAATGGCAGTATGCACCAGACAACTATGGTTCTCTGAGTGAGAACGTAGGTCGTTTCACCAAGACTGGTATCCATGCCCTTTTGGCTGATATGTATCTTTGGAGAGGATGTATGCTCCTGAAGTCTAAGGCTAAGGGCGACTATGTTCTCGACGAGAATGGTGACACGATTGCTTCTGCGCAGTTAGACAACCTGAGCAAGGAATGCTTCAAGAAGTCCATTGTTCATGCAGACTCTGTTCTCAACCATATCAGAAGAGAATATGACAAGGAAATGAAGCAGCTTGGCGGTTCAGTAGTCAAGGAACAGAGCAATTTCACGGCTCTTGACAAAGAGTATCCTTACATGACCACTATTTCCAGCTATACCACTTCTGGTACTGATGAGGTGTATTTCGCAACTATGGGCAACAGCAATTCTATGTATGAACACATCCTGCAGCTCAAGTACAACAGCACAAGTGGTGAGTCAAACGGAACGCCGGGAAGCTACTTGGCTTCTAACAGCAGTGGTTCGTTGAAGGTTGGTGCCATGGTTGGTAGCTCAACGCTGACCAGCAGCGCTGCCAGCTCATATAATGTAGACCGTGGTTTCGGCAAGTGCGACATCCGTTTGCTCGAAACTTTCGACTATAAGACTTCATCGGCTTCTCAGCCCATCTGCCACAAGTATGTGATCAACAACCTTAACATCGATGATTATGAAGATGTAACAAAGGGTGGTGATGCCTCTTATTCAACAAACGCTGATGCCAACTGGT
>ERZ780029.196-NODE-196-length-7476-cov-6.66177_pt1 | contig 7476 bp, 12 predicted proteins | sample MGYA00511858_ERZ780029 | MGnify/ENA primary metagenome ERZ780029 (study PRJEB29588, sample SAMEA2146472) | human gut metagenome | biome: human gut; feature: human-associated habitat; material: faeces | place: Denmark | collected 2008/2010 ...
ATTATTTTTACAATATTCAGCTTTTAAATTATATTTCGTCTTCGTCCTCTTCTTCCAGCTCATACCAGCCATCCCATCCATTGCCCGCGGTCGCCAATACTCACCATCAAAAAGATACCCTTGAACATAGGTATTAAATTTTTTTGTAACGACTATTGTATCCTCGTTCAAAATTGTTACATTCTCTTCGCCCCACATTGAAATAGCAGCTTTTATATCTTTTTCTGAGGGACAATACCACCTTTCCTTTTCAATAGAGGTGCTAAATATGCTTCCGATTGGATAAACTCGCTGTAATTCCTCTAAGGTTTCAAACTCAGTTTTCTTCATATTATTCCTTCCTTTCTTATGTTTCTAATAATATTATAAAAAAAATCAGAGGAAAAATCAACTTTTCCTCTGATCATTTATTTACTTTACAATTATGCGGCTACTTCCTCGAAGTAATTTCCCACAAGTTGAGAAGGAGTACAATATAAGATTGTGCCTTGATCATTGCCGTCGTCTCTTATGCACTTATAAATCTTATCTCCCTCTTTATAATACTTATCTTTATAATATCTCATGCCTACTTCTGCCGTAATAGGATTGTTAAGAGTGCCTTCTTCTTCTGGCTTTGCAACTGCTTCCCAGTGTGCAGATGTCACATCGGGCGTCCATGTAGGATTATCGCCAGTAATTGCATTATAGCATTTATAAAGTTTACCATTATATCGGCACCTATCACCTACGGCGTACGCAATTGGTTCCCATGCAGGAAAGAGTTCGATACTCTCAAGAGCCTGTTCATCCGGAAGCAAGGTCGCCGCGGATTCTATTTTTTTTCTAAATGCTAATGCTTCTGCTCTTGTCATATGGCTTCACACCCCCAAAATAAGTTTATATTTGATCGAATACCTTTGACAGAAGCACGAATATTGCTTTGCCATAAAGTCCAATTAAATTTAGTAAATTAAATAAAATTGCTTCTAACATTTTATGACCCCTCCGTTATAATTCCAATAGCTTCTTCTGCGGAGATTTCTTCCTCTGCTATAATATAGGCTTGATATTCTTCCTCGCTGACTTCAATGAAGTCGGATTCGGTCAGCGACTTCGCGGGGACAATATATCCGGGATATATCTCACCACTTTTTATATTCTTAAGATGATTCCCCTCGTCGGGATAGATTATTTCGTTCTCAATCTTCATTATTATCACCTCATGCTATCGTCCAGTTTTTGGCGGTGATTGCCGCTGCTATCGTTACCGCGCCCGCGTCCGTTGATTCGCACGATACATACAGATTTGTGTCTGCGTCCAGCTTGATATAGTTCGCATAAATCATACCGGTGTCGGCTGTTTTTAGGGCGGCATTGAGTGTCAGCGTCAAAGCGTCTTGTCCCGTGCGGTCTTTAAGGGCGTTAAGAACATTAACGCACGAGGCTATATTAAGGTGTAGCTGACAGCTTAGGTCGAGCGAGACATTGACTGTGTTTGCCTTTATCTCGATATCAGTCAACCCATGTTGCGCCGCGAAAACATTGCTCGCGTTTGTCACCGAGGTGAAGTCAAGCCCTACTATCTTTTTTAAAGCATCGCTTATACCCGTGCCACCACAGGCGAACGCGGTTGCGACATTTTTCACTTTTGAAAAATCGCCCTTAAATACTATTTCGTTAAGACCATACGAAGCCCTGTTACTAAGCATAAAACTAACATCTGTAAGCTTATTGCTTACTGTCAACTCGATTCTTTTCAGCGGGTTTGCAAGCGAAACTGCGAACGAATATCGCAAGCTTGTGACATTGGGAATGTTGGCTACAAACTCTGTGATTGTCGATTTATTGCTTAATCCAAAAGATTGCAAAGATTCGAACACTTCAAATGGATTGCCGCCGCCTGAGCTTATCGCGTCAACTGCATCACCAAAACCTTTAGCGGAGTCCCATGCTATCTGGTCAGTACCGCCTGTCTTGTTGCGGATGCGGTTAGCGGTGTAGGACATGGCGGAGTCAAGTTGAGTGGAGTTAATTACTTTGTCAAATGCCATCAGTAGCTACCTCCCGTCCATGTCGGAAGAGCGGCAAGAACATCATTGACTATCTCCTGCTTGTCTGATTTTATCAAAATATCCGAGCTGTTATATTGGAGTTTTCCGTTTGAATCGGAGAGCTTGTCAAGAACGTCTTTATTAGTGTGAGTATGCCCAGACTTTTTTACAAGCTCGTCGAGTGCCTCTCCGACTGTCGACATGTTCGGTAATGCGTCATTTGAATAACTAATAAAATCCGCACCGATTTGACCAACTATGAATTGCCATCTAGCTTGGTTTTCTCCGACCTTCTGTACAAATGAAAGTATAGCTTGACCAAGCAGAAATGTGGCAAAATAATAGTTGCTACCGTTAAAGCCTTGAACAATAGGTATATCCCAAGATAGATTGTTGTCTGTATCAGTGGCTATCACAACAACTCTTTTTTCGTCGGCAACTGCCGTGTCTATCTGCTCGACTGTTGTGTCGCAAGATGTGACCGTATAGTTGCCGCCGTCATTGCTTGCAACCGTCATTTTGATTATGAAATCGCCTGTAGTAGAAGCTCCTCCACCGCCACCGTGTTGATCAGCATAGGATTTCGCAAGGGCCAGAGTCGTAACATCAAAACTCATCTACTATCACCTCACATCTCATACCATTTTCCGTCATTTCCCATAATAAAAATTTGCTTTGTGGAAATGATATAAACTTTATCACCAAAGGCAATATTCTCATTTTGAGCCAACGCAGTCTTATCAGCATCCGTCATACAATACCATAACCGATCCTGCACATTCGCTCGCGCCCACGATTGGGCAAGGATATAATTATCCATCTTCTTTCCTCCTGTTTAATAATAAATAAGAGAAGTACCTTCTCTACTTTTAAGTAGTAAAAAGACCTCTCTTATTTGTTATTCCCAGTCTACATATTTTTTCTTCTTCTCCGGCTTTGGTGTCGTCCAAAGCAAAAAGTCCATCGCGCGAGTCGCTGCAACATATTGTATTCGTTTTTCCTCGGGACTCCAATTTTTTGCGCCAATTACAACTACATACTTAGCCTCAAGCCCCTTTGAGGTATGAATAGTTAAAACTTTAACGGTATCTTGTACCATTTTCTTTGCAAATTCTTCTTCTGATATCTTCGCGCGTTTAAAAGTATCACAAGGTATCCCGCGCATTGTAAGATAGGTCAGAATACTGTCCAATTCTGCATTTGTACGAGTCAGCACAAACCAATCTTTATAATGTCCTCGTTTAAGAATGAGGTCAGCGATAACCTCCGGGTCATATTCTGCTCTTGCTACTATTCCCTCAGTATCTCTCATTGGGAAAGAATCATCGCAATACTCATCTCCTGCTTTACGAATTAGTGATTTTGCATAGGTAAGTATTTTTGATGCGTTTCGATAATTCTCATTTAAATGATAGGTAGTAACACCCGGAGCTTCGGACAAGCCTATAAGCAAGTCTGGGCGCGCGGAATTAAACTCATAAATACACTGTCGAAAATCTCCAACTAAGAAGAAATTCTTCGGCTTTATCATATCAAGCAAAAACTCAAACTGTATTTCACTTGAGTCCTGTGCTTCATCAAGAAGCAAGTGCTTAACAGGTGAAATAACTACAGGATTCTTCTGTATAAGATTAAAAAGCCCATCAAAATTCTCTTTTGCTATATATGCGTTTGTATTAATTCCATGGGAGGTTAGTATCTTGTTTGCATAAGAATGAACCGTACCAATGAAAACTGAGGCATTGCCAAGTCTCTTTCTCATTTCCTCTGCCGCTGCGTTGGTAAAAGTGATAACCACAATCTGTGCGGGGTCTTCCCCTTTCTCAAGAAGATAACGCACTCGCTCAGTTAGGACGCGAGTTTTTCCAGAAGCAGCACACGATATTACTACTACCTTATCATGAGATGTCTCGACAATTTCTTTTTGCATTTTACTAAGTTCCAAACTTAATTAGCCTCCCTTTTTCAAATTATAGCCATAAACATTCGATTCATACAAGTCTATATAAAATTTCTCTCGTTCGGAAAGTTTATCTTTATCTACCTGTTCCAAAACCGTAAAAGTAAAATCACCCCAATTACCATACAGAGCTTCATGTATCTTTTGCTTTGCAACAGTACCAATATTTAGAGATGTTTTGATATGCTCCGCCCAACGTTTTGAAACCTCGGCAGAAGTTTTACCTACATACTTCTTATGCGACTTTTGATTCTCTATACAATAGATTACACTGCGCGGGACACTATTACCAAAAAGTGTGTTGATCATATCATTGAACGGTTTTTGAAGAAAAGCCGACCATATCAATTTATAGATAACGGTTTTTTGATTGAAAGTGCGGCTTAATTCAAGAAGTCGGTCAATATCTTCTTTCTCGGAAGAAGAAAGTTGTAGCATATGACTGGCTTTCTCGTTCTCCAAAAGTTCTTCTTGACGTCTTTGCTCATTTATTGCCTCGCATTGCGCGCGGTAGTCCTCGATTGTGTTTTGGAAAGAACCAATAATCTCTAATGCTTCTGTTCGCGCAAACTCAGCATCTGCCTTATGCATTTCAGCGACCATATCATAAGCTTCCGTCAGTTCCTTTAAATTTTCTATGTAGGCGTCTGAACGACTTTTGTGTTTCTGTTTTTCTTTCTCCCACAGGTAGTTGCCATAACTTGACACTTCTTGTTGGATAAGTTCTTTTTCACGCTCTGCCTCAGATTGTCTTAGGTCTCGCGCGCATTGTAAGGCGACTTGTTCTTTTGCCTGTTCGTTTTGAAGTCGTAGTAGTTCGGTTTTATTAATATTTAACTGGTCTTGTAAATTTGCAAGCTCAAGTTTGGCTTCGACACAGTCTTCTTTAACTTTCTTTAAAGACTCAACCTTTTCATTGACCCGTTTTTCTTTCTTTTTCTTACAAAACCTTACTAAGTCTGTTATAAAGATTGTCAAAGATATTCCAGCTAATATACATAAAATAATTAAAATAAAAGTATATTTATCCATTGCTATTCTCCTTTTTTCTCTTATAATAATTATAAAAGAAAAAAGAAAAGAAGTCAAATTTCCACTTGACTTCTTTCTTTTCTTACATTGTTAATTTGTCTGTTGGGTCAATTTCCCATTTACAAATTTCTTGATACAAAAGTTGACCATAACTGTTTTGATGAAATTGTTCGCTATAAATTTTATAAAGAGAATCTGCCATTTTTCTTTCGTATAACGGAATTTTTTGAGTCTTATTATACTTATAATAAATGTCCTTTATAGCATTGCGGCAAATTTCTGCATTAAAATCCTCAACGACATTAAAGCGTTTTTCGAAACGTTTTTCGAGACTATCAACTTTTGTTTCGAGACTATCAACTTTTGTAGCGAGATTATTAAGGGTATCTTTAATCTCTGTTATTTCTTCTGCTTGTTTTTTGTCATTCTTCCTTATTTCTTCCAAGTGTTCATCAAACATTCTGTCATAACGTTTGTGCAGGAATTTAGTCATAATTCCAGCAAAACTTACGCCACTAAGAATGAGCGTTAATAAAGAACCAATATTTTTTACCATATCAAAAAAATCCAACTACATTTCCCCCTTCTTCGGGTCTCCGTAGTTAAGTAGTAAAAAATCACCGACTATATTCTATTTTCATGCTTTCGCCATAAATCATCATTATGCCAAATTGACCGAACTTCAAACTTCTGTTGAAATATATCTCGACTTGAGGTTAAACTGTCTAATTCCCAATATGGAATACGATAAAGTCGAAGATTGTGAGTAAGTGCATACTCGTTCTTCTGTCGATCGTGTCCTTTCGTTTTAAGAAAGTCTCGTTGGGTTTTCTGAAAGAGAGAAACTCGCTGAAAGTGCTGTTCGCCATCGTATTCAATCAAAACTCCCAATGCGGGCAAGTAAAAATCATAACGATAACGACCGCCACGCAAGTCGGCAAACTCTTTCTCTCTCTCAAACTTTAATCCACCTTTTCGAAGCAAATTAATAATAACTTGCTCACCCTTCGAGGTCTTCATATAGTTTATCTCCAATTAAACTATTAACATAATCAACAAACTGATCACGAACCTGCTTGAGCTGTTCTATGGTGAATGTTTTAAGAGATGAACCTTTGGGTAGATAGATTAGATTGTCAATATTCTCTGCTTGGAGAGTATACATATGCTCAAGTCCAGCTAAATCTAAGTCACTAACATCATAGTATACCACATGAAACCACTCTTCTTTTCCTCTCTTATATCCAAGGTCATATGCCGTCTCAGTTGAACTGAAAACTTCCTTATTACTCATTATATATTACCTCCAAACACTTTATCCCAAGTACAATCTTTTATCGTTAAATCGTCTCGGAAATCAACCATTTTAGCATGACGAAGACCGTTAGTTCCTTCCATGACCTCCATGCAACTTACCTCAATGCAGCGACCTTTATATTTGTCCGGATTCGACTTTATTTCCTCTGTAAGATTGCTTAGAAGTCCAATAGGTACAACCTTATCTCCTTTAATCACGCCTATCTCTAACGATGCGGCCCAGTCATAATAATATCCCTTTGTAACGGGTTCAATAAGTCCATACTTCCAGTAATCTGTATAATGCTCTCCTTCGGGAAGTCTTTCATCAGTTTTAGAATTAACCCAATACTTCCAAGATTCAACTTCTCTTCCAGTATAAATCTTTGTCGGACGAGTAAAGTGTCCTGTAAAGAAGCAATCAATGGTGTGATTTATTTCTTTCTTTATTTTAATAGTCTGCCGTGCAGGCGTGCGTTTTTCATATATAGGACAATATTTATTTGTTATAACAGCACCTTCACGACCTGACTCAAGATATTCTCCAATCTTATCCCAAAGCTCTGCACCCTTATAATAAGTTGCATATTCAACATAAGGAATATTGCCAAGGGTCTCGGGCAGTTTATTTACTGCTTCAAAACGCTTCTCGGCAGGACGCTTCATCCAACTCTTACCATCCCATGCACAAATATCAAAAATATAAAAATGAAGCTTCTTTCCTGCTTCCTGTCGAGCAAGACACTTATCTTTAAGGCAACCAAGTAAGGAAGTAACTTTTCTTGAGCCTTCATCACCCGGCAGATAGGCTTCACAAAGAAGCACGGTTCCGTTTGGAAGGGCATCCATCAAAGTCTGAACCTGCGGCACCCACTCAATCTTATCAACAGCTTCTCCTTTGACATTACGATTGCGCGCGATCATCATCGTGTTACCATCTTCATCTTTACAGAGACGCTGGAAGAAACCATCTACTTTTAATGCTCCATAGTAATCTCCCGAAAAAATAAGGTTCTTAATCTCTTGCGTTTTATCATGCGCATAGTTTTTGGGGAAGCTCCAATACTTCATTGCCTCTATATTGCGAAAATCAATGCCATCTACGTATCCGTACATCTTTTTTCTCCTTTCGAAATTCCTTTTATTATATATTAT
>ERZ780029.197-NODE-197-length-7457-cov-7.90543_pt1 | contig 7457 bp, 4 predicted proteins | sample MGYA00511858_ERZ780029 | MGnify/ENA primary metagenome ERZ780029 (study PRJEB29588, sample SAMEA2146472) | human gut metagenome | biome: human gut; feature: human-associated habitat; material: faeces | place: Denmark | collected 2008/2010 ...
CCAGCCTCCAGCGTAATGAGGCTGGCGAACGAGTGTCGTCCCGAATGGTAGGAATAGGTCTTGCTCGTTTCCGCCAACTTGCAGATGGTGATGAGATCGATACGAACACGATTCGTGCTCAGCAATGGGAAAAGGGTATCTCTTGCCCCGTCCTCGTATTTCGCCATCAGCTCCAACGCCTCGGGCAGGAGTTTCACCCTGGCAAGTGTTCCGGTCTTCTTGCGGTTATAGATGAGCCATTTGTCACCATCCTCCAACACCTTGACGTTGGCTTTCGTGATGGAAATGGTGTCTATGAAGGCTGTTCCTGCATAGCAGGCGAAAAGAAACAGGTCACGGCTAACGGATAGTCTCGGCTTGTCTTCGGGCAGTTCCGCATCACGGATTTTTATGAAATCAGACATGCTGAGAGACTTGGGTGTCGTAACCTTTGGAGTGCCAACCCGATAATGGGCGAACAGCAGGTTCTTGCACAAACCTCGCTCAAAGGCGATGCGGCACATCTTCTTGAAGAGCGACACATAGATGGTGATGGTTCCTGATGAAAAGCCTTTCTCGTCAAGCAGGTAATGGTGAAAGTCACTGATGAAAGGCTCGGTCAGCTGTCCGAAAGCCAAATCAGTCAACCTATACTTCTCCCCGATGAACTCAGCGAGATTCTTGCGAATCTTTCTGTAAGTCCAGACACTGCTCTTCGACATATCGATGCCCTCATGGGTGCTGAGTTCACTGATATGCTCGTCCACGAAGGAGAGAAGGGTGGTCTGTGTCTTGACGCTGCCCTGCAAAGCCTCCTTGACATCTTTAGCCTCGAAGTCCGTTCTCTTTTCCACAAGCACATCGAAAGCCTTTTGGATGGAAAGCAACAATTGCTCGATGTCCTTGTTGGTTTCCACGGCTTCCTTGCTCTTGCCCTCCAATCGGCTGGCACGAGGATTCCAAAGCGATGGAGTGCAAGACAACTTGCAGGAGAACTGCGCCATAGTCCTGTTCACCGTGATGCGTCCCATGATGGGAGCTTTTCCATTCTTGTCCATTCCGCTCTTTTTTAGGTAGAGCAACACCTTGAATTTTTCGATTTTCATAACGCTTACATTTTGAGTGTGCAAATATAATCATTTTGTAAGCGTTCCTTGATACGCAAAACATTGAGAATCAGCGCAATAAAATCCGTTGACGCACAAAGTTGCCTTTCCGCATTGTTACCTGCTTTGCATAGGTAACTGTGGCTCACGATTTAGTAACTGAACTACTTCAATATTCCTCACTCGCTTGCTTTATGGCGATTTGGCAACTTTGTGCAAATCTACTCATTCCCAACTGTTTACGTTCCAACCTCTCTTATTCTCCTTTGGCTGCTTTAGAGCTTTATGTTAAGGGTTCTAAGGCAAATAGTTATTAAAACATATTGGTATGAATGAACATATAGAATGGTTTGAAGCCGTATTAAACGTTGCTATTGGGGTATATTTTCAACATCAAGGCTTTGAGAATCTGTCAATGGACTGCGTAAAACAACCTACAGGGAAGTGGTTGGAGAAAATGACAAATCATCCAAATATAACATTTGAGGAAAGAGTAATCATTATGCTTGCCTTGATGCCACATATCAAACCACAAGCACTTGATTGCTTTTTTCTTCAAAATGGAGCATTGGATAGACCATTTACCCAATTCGGTGGTTGGAAGGGATTGTCACATGGTGGATTCCTTCCAACTGGGGAAACTGCGGTTTTTATAATTGCAGGTGATGATCCTGTTAAACGTTGCAATGTCATTCGTATGTTTCAACGTGATTATTGGTTCTACACATCTAATATATTACGATTAGAAGGTGCAAATGATGGAGAACCATTCCTTAGCGGACAACTACGAGTTTCGGACGAATTTCTAAGTTTGGTACTTCTCGGTAGAGAGTATAAGCCAGACTATAGTATCGGATTTCCTGCAAAACGTATAAGCACATCTTTAGATTGGGATGATATGTTTTTGGATTATGATACATTAGAATCTTTGAATGGAATAAACTCATGGATAGAGCATCAATACACTATCATGGAAACTTGGGGTATGAAGCGTATCCTCAAAGCAGGTTATCGTGCTTTGTTTTATGGACCACCAGGAACAGGCAAGACTCTTGCGGCAACACTACTTGGGAAAAAGAACAATATGGATGTTTATCGGGTAGATTTGTCGATGATAGTGTCAAAATACATTGGCGAGACAGAAAAGAATCTTGCTGGGCTTTTTGACCTTGCAGAAAACAGAAACTGGATTTTGTTTTTCGATGAAGCAGATGCCCTCTTTGGGAAACGTTCATCTTCTAATTCTTCCAACGACCGACATGCCAATCAAGAGGTTGCGTATCTTTTACAGCGCATAGAAGATTTTCCTGGTACTATTATCTTGGCGACAAATTTAAAGTCAAACATAGATGAAGCTTTCTTGCGTCGATTTCAATCTGTAGTATATTTCCCAATTCCTACGGAAGAATTACGCTCCGCTCTATGGCAATCTGTATTGCCGAAAGAATGGCTTGGTAAAGATGCAGAAGAAACTATAGCGACAGCTGCTAAAATCGAACTTTCAGGCGGTATGATAGTTAATATAGTAAGACAAGCAGCAATACTCTTAGCAGGAAGAAAAATAGAACATGTAAATAGTAAAGTTTTAGCTTCTTTGATTGAGAAAATCCAAAGTTAAAAACAAAAATAAAAATGTAAATAATAGTAGTAAACAACATGGAACGCAAAGAACAGACCGGGCATATCTGTAGATGGATGGCGTTGGGCATCATGACTGCCATCGTCATCGTAGGATGTACCATTGTAATCGGCCTATTTGAATGGCGCGACAGAAAGGAGATTGAGTGTAAAAATGCAGAACTGCATCAGTGGCGAAAGAATGTGCATGACTTAAACTTGCACATAACGGAATTGTCACTGCTTGGTGAAATGGTTGCGGATTGGGACTCAACAGATGTAAATGAGTATCATTCGCTTCGATTGGAAGTGGACAGTATGCTTCAAGGCATCGCAGGTATTTGTCCGAAAGAAGATTCTGATACAATCTACCATCTTCTTGCAGAAAAGGAACAGCTCCTTCTGGATATAAAGGATGCTATGCAGGAATTGAATGCCACTCAAGAAAAGCTGACCGCAGAAGTTCCAAGAATTGTAGAGCAGAATAAAACTGAAAGCAAAAGACTTTCAGCTATGCCACAACAGGCAAAGCCAAAGAAGCGCGGTTTCTTCAGCAGATTGTTCGGCAAGAAAGAAAATGCAGTAACAACAGCCAGCCGTTTAACCCAAACTGAAAAGATGCTCACCAACCTAAACCAAACGGTTGTTGCTAAACATCACCAGCAAAGCCGTAAGGTAGTGGAGATATTGGATAGTCTTGGAAACAGAAATGAAGGTATCAATAAGCAGTTGCAAAGAGTAATCAGCATAGCTGATGAGAATGTGGATAAAGGCATCAAAGTTCGTGAGCGACAAATCGCAGACTTGGAAGGCAATTATACCTATTATTATATAGGGATGATAGGATTGTTGATATTGGTATTTTTCGTATTATTCCTATTGGTGTGGCGATTCGCATTCAAGACACGTAAGAGCAAGGAAGAAACAAGAAAGGTGATGCTGACAGTAACACATGAGATGCGCAGTCCTTTGTCTGCCATCAAGGATTATGCTCGCAAGATTAGCGGACTTGATGATGCTACGGATGAAAGCAAACGATATGCCGACTTGATTGTTGACACATCGAAAGGCTTGACTTCTATGATAGACAGTTTCCTGGTTTACTCCAAATTAGCGAATGGAAAGGCGACCGTCAAGGAACGCCCTTTCCGTATGATGGACATTGCCGAGCAATTAAAGATGGAGTATGAGCCCTTTGCTGCGAAGAAACAACTGGAATTGAGCGTCAACAATAAGGCAGATGGTGTTGTCAATGGAGACAAGGAAAAGGTGCTTACAATAGGACGCAATCTGCTTTCCAATGCCATCAAATATACGGGAAAGGGTGAGATAGTATTGTCCACAACCTATAAGAATGGTGTGTTCATGCTAAAGGTTAAGGATACAGGAACAGGATTGGACGACAAGCAACAAAAACAAATCTTCAAGGAATTTGCAAGATTGGGAAATGCGGTCACCCAACCGGGATTTGGCTTGGGACTTTCCATTGTCAAGAACCTCGTTTCACTGATGAAAGGAAAAATCGATGTGTCCAGTCACCAAGGGCTGGGAAGTATTTTTACCATCAGTCTTCCTATGGCTGCAGCCGAAAAGCAGAATGTGGAACCAATCCAGTATAGAACGAAACGACAAGATTCGTTTACTGTCATTGCCATTGATGATAGCCATGTGCAACTGAGTACCATTCGTGAGGCTTTTGCATCAAACGGCATTGTATGTGACACTTGTAATAATGCCACGGATTTATTGGATATGATGCGCAAAAAATCTTATGATCTACTGATAACGGATTTGAAGATGGCTGAAGTGAATGGTATCGAGATTCTGGAAATGATGCGTATGGTGAACGTGCGTAACTCCAAGACCATTCCTGTTGTCGTTATGACAGCAGCACCAAATGTGAGTGAGCAAGAACTGCTTGATGCAGGATTTGTCGCTTGTCTGTTCAAGCCGATGTCTGACAAGGATTTGATAAACACTGCAAGAAAGTGTGTGAATGGCAAGATAGCAGAAAAACAAATAGACTTCTCTATGTTGCTGACCTACGGCAATGAAAAAGAGACTTTGGAGAATTTCGTAAAGGAAATGACTGATACATTGGGCAGTATCCGTAATGCAGCCCAAGAGGAGAACCGCAAGAAAATGTCCGATGCCATTCACCACGCAAGAAGCTCGTGGATGATGGTACAATCTGACGAGTCTTTGAACTATCTTTTTGACCTGATTGAAGATTCTACATCATCAGACGACGTTATCAACCAAGCGGTTGAGGATGTTTTCGCACATGGTGAGGCAATCATCAAAGCCGCACAAAAGAAAATTGAGGAGGTAACAGCATGAAGAAAGTAATAATAATTGAAGATAGCCCGACATTTTGCAATATGTTGGGCAAGAAGTTGGAGGCGAAGGAATGGAAAACAATCTTATGCTACAATTACAGAGATGGTCTGAAAGCTGTGAAGGAATCCTCTGAATGGGATATTGTCATTTCGGATATGCGCTTGGGGAATGATAATGGTATCGACCTGTTGGAATGGATGCGTAGTAACGGCTACCAGAATCCATTTATCATCATGACATCTTACGATGAAAGCATGAGTGCCGTGAGGACTATGAAATTGGGAGCGGAAGACTATATACCGAAGAAATTGTTGCTTGATGTAGTTTATGAACGTTTGGAAGAAATCATAGACAAGCAGAAACGACTCGTAGAGTTGAATAACAAGATCGTTTACCGCAAAAGTGAGAAGTTTCGCCGTATATACAAAATGGCAGAATTGTTTGCCAAAAGCGACATGGCTGTTATGATATTGGGCGACAACGGAACTGGCAAAGAACATATAGCGGAAAAGATACATCTACAAAGCAAAAGAGCCGACAAGCCTTTTGAAGTAGTAGATTGTGGTACGCTTTCTGCGGAACTTGCCGTTTCCGCTCTCTTCGGGCATGAGAAAGGGGCATTCACAAGTGCGGACGCAGCAAGAAAAGGTTACTTTGAATTGGCTGCTGGAGGTACGCTGTTCTTGGACGAGATAGGCAACCTGCCGAAAGACGTACAGGCGATGCTGCTGCGTGTGTTGCAATCCAAGAGCTACCGACCATTGGGAGCTATAAAAGACAAAGTGGCTGATGTGCGCATTATTGCCGCCACCAACGAAAACCTGCAAGAGGCAGTTCGGGAAGGACGATTCAGAAGCGACCTGTATTATCGACTTCACGAAGCTGTTATTGAGATTCCACGGTTGCGGGATTGCAAGGAAGACATTATGCCATTAGCTAACTTCTTCCTGAAACTATATGATAGGCATACGGACAAAGAAATAAAATGTATCAGTAAGGAAGTGCAAAGGGCACTTGTAAGCCATACATGGCCAGGTAATGTGCGTGAGTTGAAATCATGTATCATGCGAGCTATGCTGTTATGCGAGAATGAGATAATAGATGTCGAGGACTTGCAGTTGTCACAATCGACATTGACAGAAGAGGCTTTGGACTTTGATGAACAAGAACGCAAGATCAATCGAGAGCGTATCTTGTGGGCTTTGAAGCAATGCAATGGCATCAAGCGTGATGCGGCAAAAATGTTGGAAATGAGCCATACTACATTCTATGCCCGTATGAAAGAGTATGGTATTCCTACTAACAAGTTGTAACGGTATAAGAACCGTGTAAGGAAGATTGGACGAGTGTCCGGTTTTCCTTACACTATTTCTGCTTGCAATTTCCTCGTGAAAATCTTATTCTCTTGATAAAGTTGCTGATTATCAGGAAATATCATCATCCAATTGTTTTGACTGTCTTGGAATGGCATAGGTATTGGACTAATAAATGATGTGCGCACAGAAACATCAAATTAGTACAAACCCATAAAAGAGACAGCAACATCGAATACAACATATTGATAGAGACTGATTTTTTCAACTTGCTGAATGCAGGTCATAAGAACAAAGGTGGTAACGTTTTGGAGAACTCATATCGTGAGTTTATCAAGGTTGTGGTTGATTTATGCAGCACCAACGTGAAGCAAGCGGTCTTTGCACTGTCATACGCAGAAATTGAGCTTGATTTCCATCTGTCAATGCCTCATATAAAGGATTGTTTGGGAACCGTAGGCTTGTATGTGCGCAAAGCAATTGCATTTGTCCGAAGGATGCAAGAGCATGTGGCAGCAACATATCATCTTCATGTGACCACATCCACTTCAGAAGCCTCTCCGCCAGTATCATCAGAATCAAAGCCATTAGTGAAATGGACTGGCAATGCCGTTGACCTTGTAGAAATGGTATATGGCATCTGCGTAATGGGAAGCGTGAATGATGGCGATGTGAAGTTCAAGGACTTGGCGCAAGCCATGTACCAGTTCTTCGGCATCAAAGCCAAGGACTGCTATCGTTTCTACACCGACATCAGAAGACGCAAGAACCATAGCCGTACTTACTTCCTTGACAGAATGCAGGAGAAGTTGAACGACAAAATGCGGAGGGATGATGAATTGGAAAGAATGAGACGATAAAAACGATAAATCCCATATATGTATGCAGGGGCGAGTAACTGAAAGGACAATTCCTAAAAGTTACTCGCCTTATTGTTTATTTCTGTATGAGATGCTTTAAGCTCTCGTCACCAGCGATGCGCTCCAGCTCGTCCTTGACAATCAGCTTGACATCCTTCTTGATTTGGTTGTAATTGTCCAGAATAGCTTGCTTCATGCAGTCGTTGCCATCGGCATCCTTGAAGTCGTTGATGATGGGGATA
>ERZ780029.201-NODE-201-length-7383-cov-2.04653_pt1 | contig 7383 bp, 8 predicted proteins | sample MGYA00511858_ERZ780029 | MGnify/ENA primary metagenome ERZ780029 (study PRJEB29588, sample SAMEA2146472) | human gut metagenome | biome: human gut; feature: human-associated habitat; material: faeces | place: Denmark | collected 2008/2010 ...
CAACAAACGAAACAATAATATCTGTACTGTCGTTATTCTTAACATCAACATATTTAATATTTTCTATGCCAGTGCTTCCACTTCCGGATGTATTATTAGTAAGTCCTCCACCCGCATCAAGGTCAATAATTTGAGCGACCTTGGTAATTAAGGAATTCGTCTTTTTATTAGTAGATACAAGTGAAAATGTGAGCAACACCGTAAGTATAAGATTAACCAATACAAGTGCAAGTGTTATCACATTAAGCATACTCTTTTTCATGAGTTATCCTCCTGTTAACTGTTAATTGCATTATACACTTTTATTTCAACTCTTCTGTTCTGCGCTCTGCCTTCCGGAGTTCCATTGTCTGCAATAGGAACTGCATCTCCTCTGCCGGAAGATGACATTGTTTTATCTGAAAAGCCCTTGTCAGAAACAAAGAAATCAAAAACACTATATGCTCTGTATAAAGAAAGCATCATATTATTAGGATAACGCGATGTATTAATTGGCACATTATCCGTATGACCTTCTATAGTAATTACATTATCATCATACTCTATAAGTGCATCTGCCACTTTATCAAGCAATGTAAGTGCCTGTGGTGTTAATTCAGCTTTACCGGAATCAAATAAAATTCCACCATTAACATTAAGCATAACATACTTGCTGTATGCTGTAACTTCTATCTGGTCTGCCACACCGCTTGCAGTAAGCTTATCTTTAATCTCTTGAGCCATACTTTCTGACTGTTCAAGACCTTCTTTCTCAATTTCATCATAGGCATTCTGAATATCCTGTGACATATTACCATCATTATTCAGTCCCATATTATTATAAAAAGTGCTTAAATCATTAAGCTGGCTTGCACCACTACTTACAAGAATACCTTCCTTAGATAAGGCTGAACCACCCTGTGGAAGAACACTAAAGCTTGATGAAAGTGAAGCTGCAATCTCTTCAAACTTCTGCGAATCAACTGTTGACATTGCAAACAATAAAACGAAGAAACACAAAAGCAGGTTCATAAGATCTGAAAATGTATCTTTCCAGAGAGCCGCTGGTGGTGCATCCTCTGTACGCTGTTTTGCCATCAGCCTTCACCTCCTCCTTGCTCAGATAACGCTGTTCTGGCAGATGGTGAAAGGAATGACTTAAGCTTTTCCTCTATAACTCTTGGATTCTCTCCTGCCTGAATAGAAAGAAGCCCCTCAATAATAATCTCTCTAAGCTGATACTCATCATTATTCTGTAGCTTAAGCTTATTAGATATAGGAACACAGAGCCAGTTAGCAATCAACGAACCATAAAGCGTAGTAAGAAGTGCTACCGCCATATTAGGTCCGATTGACGCTGAATCAGATAAGTTCTTTAACATATTAACAAGTCCTAAAAGTGTACCAATCATTCCCCATGCAGGAGCAAGTGCCGCCCAGTTATCAAAGAAACCAATTGTACTCTTATGTCTTGTATCCAGATTAACCAGTTCTGTTTCAAGAATACCTCTTACCAGTTCAGGCTCAGTACCATCAACTATAAGAAGAATTCCCTTCTTCATAAACTCATCGTCAAGTCCCTGAGCAACCTCTTCAAGTGCCAGAAGGCCTTCTTTTCTGGCTGTATTAGAAAGCTCAATAATCTTAGATATTACCTGTCCATTATCAAGCTTAGGATCTTTCATTGCAATGCTGAATCCCTTAAGATGTCCGATAAATGTCTTAAATGTATACGATGTCAGCATACCCGCCAAAGAACCACCAATAGTAACCGCTATCGACGGGATATCAACAAAAGTATCCATAATTCCTTTCAGTGTAGGATTGGTCGTACTCGTTATAATTCCCAGTACAACCATGCCAAAGCCAATAATTATTCCCAATAGTGTAGCTAAATCCATAATTGCCCCTTCCAAAATTCTTATGTTCTATATATTATCATTCAGCTTCTGTCTTAACGACATGTATATTGCCGATTATATTCTTTTTATATGTAAATATCTTGTCAAGTATTTCATCAAGACTTTCTTTAACGACATACTTATGTCCTGTTGTAAGAGTAATAACAGTATCCGGAGTTTCCTCCATAACCTCACATACTTCTGCGTTAAGAACAAAATCCTTCCCATTAAGTCTCGTTACTTCAATCATAATACCTCCGATACAAGATAAGGTATAGTACCTCCGTTAAAATCAACTAAATATATTAAAGCACTTCATACCGATTAATGCAAGTTATACTTTGAAAAAACAGACAAAAACGCCCCGAAATCATCTAATTCCGGGGCATTTATACTTAAAAATTATCTCTTAAGATTAATAAGTTCCTCTAACAGTGTGTCTGAAACAGTTATAATTCTCGAATTAGCCTGATATCCTCTCTGAGTTGTAATCATATTAGTAAATTCTGATGAAAGGTCAACATTTGACATTTCAAGTACGCCTGATGAAATACTGCCGTCTGATGTTGTAACATCTTCACCAATACCATCAAATGAACCTGAATTAAGTGTTGCAGAGTAAAGATTTTCTCCTTCTTTCTGCAGACCTTCCGGGTTAGAGAAAGTAGCAACTGCTATCTGACCTATATTCTTAGTATCTCCATTGCTGTAGCTGGCAACAATATATCCAGAATTATCAATGCCAACTGATGTCATTTTACCGACAGCCTTACCTTTTCCAACCTCATCTATTCCAAGATTACCCTTAATTGATGTCTTATCAGCATACATTGTAAGTCCTGAACCGCTAAGTGTAAGTACAGGGCTTGTCTCGCTCTCTCCAATAGTTCTGATATCAATATTTTCGTTAGTCTGTGCCAAAGTCGCATCATTAGAAAATGTAAGCTGTATATTAGCATTAGACTGATCTGCAAGACCTGTAAGTGTATTAAATGATAATGGTCCGGATGCTGTAAATGTAAGATCTGTAGGATTGCCATTCTTAGAAACCCCTACACATGTCATAGTGTACTGTGTATTATCTCCCTGTACACCGGCATAATCCAAATTAACAGTAGCCTGGAAAGAATTGCCAAGACTATCATAAAAATTAAGAGTTGTTGTAATAGTATCCTTAGAACTTGCATTAATATTACCAGTAAAATTAACAGCAGATGTCCTTTGAGGAGATGTATACGCAAATTCCGGACTGTTCACATAAAGTTTTGAAACAACATCCTTAACAGCCTTACCTGTCTCATCTACCTGCCATCCCATAACATTAGCACCAGCTGATGTTACAAGAGCGCCTGATTCATCAACCTTAAAATTACCAGCTCTTGTAAAGAAAGTATTGCCTGCACTATTTACAATAAAGAAAGCACTTCCGCCTATCTTTAAATCAAATGCATTATCAGTTCTCTCAGATGCACCCTCTGTTGAGATTGATGTTGATATAGAACCTACAGATGAACCAAGTCCGATCTGTTTTGCATTAGTACCACCCTTACCTGATTCAGCATTAGGTCCTGAAGCGGTCTGTGTTGTCTGATAAAAAACCTCTGAAAAAGTCATAGACTGCGACTTAAATGCCACAGTATTAACATTGGCGATATTGTTACCAATAACATCCATTCTCGTCTGATGTGCCTTAAGACCTGACACAGCAGAGTACATTGATCTCATCATAATATTGTTCCTCCATATTTGCCCATATGTAATATCCTGATGACACCATATTGAGGAGCTTCGTTCCATCAAGCAGTCAGGAACATCCGCTTCCTTTCGGTCCAGCTATATAATAACCGCTCCATCAATATTAGTGTAGATATTATCATTGTTGTTATTCTGATCCATCGCTGTAATAACGGTCCTGTTCTTTGTATTAACTATAAAAGAAAGATCATCAATTATAACGAGAGATTCTTTGATTCCTTTCGAAATTGCTTTTTCGGTTCCTTCCTCAAGCCTTGTCATCTGTTCATCCGATAACTGAATATCTCTTTCATTCAGCCTTTCGCCTGCATGCTTTGAGAATTTCAATTTCTTTGATGCATCAATATCACTATCAGAAATAACCTCTTCAATTGAACGTTTCTGTTTATATATATCAGCAAATGTTTTTCCCTCATAAGTCTTGCTTACATTGTTTAAGGAATCATTCCTGCCAATATAATCAGTCATTTGTTCAATAGAAGTAATGTTTCCATTAATCATATTATTCATCATAACGGTTACTCCTCTGTCTTAGTATTACCTGTATCAGTTTTACTATCTGCATCTGTCTTTGTATCTGTCTTTGTATCTGTCTTTGTATCTGTCTTTCCACTCCATTTATCATAGTATGACTTATCCATAACTGTATCAAGATCTGATATATCATAAAGCTTTCCGCCAATTCCAAGATATACAGTTCCATTAATAGATTCCCAGTAATCTACTGTTCCTCCGATGAATCCATCACTATTCTGATTGGTTGTCATAATAACCTGTTTTCCAACAAGATCAGACGCCATTCCCTGCAAAGTATTGGTATTCATTTCTTTGGTTGCCTCTACCTGTGTAAATGTAGCAAGCTGAGCCATATAGTCTGAATTATCTGTTGGTTCGAGTGGATCCTGATTCTGCATTTCAGCAACCATAAGTTGTAAAAACTCATTAACATCCAGAGTTGTCTTATTGCCCGAACTATTATTCTTACCTGTTGAACTTATATTAGTATTAACATCATCCTTTGTAGACAATGAACCATCGTTCTTAACATAAGACCATGCACCTATCGTACTAGCCATCCATATTCTCCTTTCTTATTATAATTATGCTGAATATTCAACACTGCTGTTGCCATTAACAATAGCATCCTTAGCCCTTATTTCCTCTGAAGTCATATCAGATTCATCAAGTTCCTCAAGACTGCTTAAATCAATTTTTCTGTGAGATTTCTTTTCCTGCTGTGCCTGATTAGAATTGTTGCCTTCAAGATTCTGTTCAGATTCAAAGCCATGACTCTGTACTGTAATCTCAACTGCTTCTACCTTGATGCCCTGATTGTTAAACTGTTCCTTAAGTGCTGTCAACTGATTTTCAAGTGCAGCCTTAACCTGCTCATTCTGTGCCGTAAGCTGTGCTGTAACAATTCCCTCTTTTGCAGTAACTGCAACATGCACTTTTCCAAGATTCTCCGGATTAAGCATAACTTCAATGCTTGAAAGCTGTTGAGTTGCTGTAACCTTAATCTGTTCAACAACCTGTCTTACAATATCAACCTCATTAACTCCGGATGTCTCACTCACAACTTCACCAAAAGCCTTCTGAATACTCTGCGTCATATCAGATGCTATTCTTTCGATACTGCCATTGCTCTTATCCTGCAAATGTGTATCAGAATCATTCTTTTTTTCATCCGTAGCTGCATTATCACCTTTAACTGCAGTCTTTTCTGCAATCACATCAGTTATGCTTTCCGCAGTATCTGCAGTCAGATTATCATCACTCTTCCTGTCATCCTGATAGTCAACAGTATTCTTATCAAAAGTCATGTCCAGATCTTTGACAATATCTTTAACAGATGTAATGTCAACATTATAAGTTTCTGTAAGATTCTGTGTAATCTCTTTAACAGCATTCAGAATATCTTCAAGAGCAGCAACTGCTGAAGCATCTGTAAGAAATTCTAATGAATCGCTGTTACCACTTAATGTAACCACAAGGTCTGTAACACTCTGTGGATTAAGCAGATCAGCAATACCAATTCCTAACTGCTCCATTGCATTTTCGATATCTTCATCAGAAACATCCATAGCTTCTTTAATCTTATCCTTAATATCAGAAACCGCCTTTGATATATCTTCTTTAAGCTTACCTTCATTAGAAGCTTCCACAGCATCAGATTTATTTTCAGTAGTTATTTTATCCTGCTTGGCAACATTATTATTCTGCTTGGCAGCTGTAGTTTCTGTCACACTATCGCCTGATACTCCAAAGGAATCCTTTTCCCCCTGGCCTGCATTCTGCAATGATGCACTCATAACCTTAGAAAAATCCGTCCCATAAGAATCCTGTGAATTCTGTCTGCCCGATATAGAACCAACTGCACTCACACTTTTCTGTGAAATTCCCGAAATAACTGAACTTACCATTATTCTTCCTCCTTTCCTGCATATTAGATCAGAATACTCCTAATCCTCTATGTGTATCGGAACATATCCCTCAAAACTTAACCTTTGCCAGGATACATAATTACAGTAAGCTTTGCCGCATATACAGGATCCATCTCGGCAAGAATAGCAGCTCTCTGCTTAGATGTCATACTCAAAAGAATATCTGATACCAAATTTGTATCTCCGGTCATTTCCTCTAAAATTGCTGCCGCATTCGCTGCATCCATCTTCGAATATGTCTCTGCCCACTCTTTAACCTTCTTCGAATATTCAAGATCTTTTATAACCTGTTCATATAGCTTGGCAGCATTTTCAGCATCAATGCTTTCATACCATGTTTTATAATTAGATATATCCGGAGCATTATCAGTATATACAACCTCCCTGTCGAACTTATCCTTTAACTCCTGATAATACTGTGCATTATCTTCAAACACCTTAAGGCGTGCTATTTCTGCTTGCAGCTCTGCAATAGTCTCCGATGAAGCATTGTCAGAATCAGTATACTGTTTAAGCTCTGCTTCCAGCTCCTTTATTCTGTCTATCGCTTCAGAAAGATTCTTGTACTGGTTACCGGTTTCTTCCTTAATCTCTTCATCAGTAGGATCCGGCAGAATCTTACTGATAACAGGAACATTCTTAAGATACGGTCTTAACATACTTCCAACACCGCCAACATTCATTTTGATAAGCAGTGCAAATATAACAAGCCATATTATAATTATAAGAATTGCAACAAGTACGCTTATAAGCTTGCCACTCTTCCCTGAATCTTCATCAAGTTCATCAACATTAACATCTTTTTTCTTAGCCATAATACTCTTTCTCCAAACAACAATTACTCATCTTTGTTATTATAGTTAAAACTTACTGTCTCATCTATCTCTTTCACTTCCTGTGCATTTAACTCAAGCTTAAACTCGTCAAACGCCTTTTCCTTCAGCTTCTCATGAATTTTTCTGTCCTGAACAGCCTCTGTAAGTTTTTTCATTGCATTATCAACATTTCTTTCCGCAATCCTTATTCTTACAGCCTGCTGTGTTATCTGGTTTTTTATTATCTTAATAGCCTCATTGCATCTTCGCATTTCGGCAATATCAATGCTTTGTGTTGCAGAATCCTTTGCAAGCTGCTCATACATATTCATTCTCTTAACAAGACGCCGCATTGTATCCTGTTCTATTGATAAACGGTTATTCATTTCTGCAAATTCTGTTTTAGCCTGCGTCTCCAGTCGTTCTTTAATATTAAGGACATTCTGCATACTGTACAAAAATTTAGCCATTCATGCCTCCGTTACCTCT
>ERZ780029.213-NODE-213-length-7191-cov-1.94142_pt1 | contig 7191 bp, 9 predicted proteins | sample MGYA00511858_ERZ780029 | MGnify/ENA primary metagenome ERZ780029 (study PRJEB29588, sample SAMEA2146472) | human gut metagenome | biome: human gut; feature: human-associated habitat; material: faeces | place: Denmark | collected 2008/2010 ...
TACCTTACCGAATGTTTTAATGTTTCCACACAGGTCAACCACCCAACCCTCCTTCCCTGGGTATGGCCGGATAACACGACCTACCATCTGGTAGTACAATGCAAGTGACATAGTAGGCCGGCAAAGAACGATTGTATCCAGCTCAGGATAATCAAATCCTGTAGTGAGTACACCGCAATTTGCAACAACCTTTATCTTTCCGGACTTGAAGTCTGACAAGATCCGTTCACGTTCTTTCTTAGGAGTCGTTCCACTGACCACTGCACTGTCCGGAATCTCATTGGTTAGCATTTCAGCCTCCTTTACAAACCTCGTGAACACCAGTATTCCACGTCTCGGTATTCCACTCTTAGGAGCCAGCAACCTTCTTACCATGCTAATCAGATAGCCATACAGGTCAACACGTTTAAATTCCTCTGAAAGACTCTCTTCATCGAAGTCAGCACCAGTTGAATTCTTTCTGACTTTCACAAGTTCTATTTTTGTCAAGTCGTAATACTTCAGTTTGGTAAGGAATCCTCTTGCAAGCAGTTCGCTCACCTGACAATAATAAATTACGTCCGAAAAAACCCTTGGCCTTGTACGCGTAAGGAACTTTAGCATTGAACCGTTCATCGTGCTGCACAATCTGTAAGGAGTAGCAGTAAGTCCGATAATACGTCTCTCAGCAGCTGCGAAGAAATCAGCATACATTCCTTCTGTCGGGTTAACCAAATGGCATTCATCAATAAGAATATACCTGAAATGCTTGAAATCTTCCATGTGATTATATACGCTACCGATAGTGGCGAAGGTAATTCTGTTTATATCCTTTCTCTTGACAGAGGCAGAATAGCATCCGGCATCAAAGATTCCGTATGTCTGCAACTTTGCGAAGTTCTGTTCCAGGATTTCCTTGTTAGGCTGGAACACCAGCAACGGTTCATTCAGCCTTGCTGCTATGTCAGCTATGATGAGGCTTTTCCCTGCACCGGTAGGCAATACCATAAGATAATTTCTACCGTTTTTCAGTTTGTAGTGTGATATTGCTGCGTTACTAGCTTTCTGCTGGTAATCTCGTAATTGAAACTTCATATACTTAATATTCCTTTATGAACTTTTTCGTGACAGGAAGCACACAGAGTGACAAGGCAATCAAGGTACTCAAGTTCCTTTCCAACAATTGAAACACCATTTACCTTATATCTCTTGTGATGCACTTCCAAAGGATAGCGTGCTCCGCAAATCCTGCACTTATGCCCATCCCTTAACCTCACATTCCTTGCAACCTTTTCCCAATATGGATTGTTAAGAGAACGTGCATAATTGGACTTGCGGCCACGCTTATGCTGCAATCTACTCATCACCTACAGCGTCATTGAATTCTTCTTCACCCATAACTTCACCATCATTATCTGGAAGCATGTCATGTTCCTTGTCAAACTCTTCATCAGAAGGTTTCTCAGGAGCAGGGAAGTCAAGACCGAACAGCTCCATCATTGCTACACGGTTCTTATCTTCCTGAGCCCACAATGATGATTTATCGTAGGATGGAATCTTTTCAGATTTGGCCAGTACGACCTTACCGTTAAGAATGGAATAATACAGGAAATACCCATTCAAAGCGATACGGAATGTCTTTGTAGCCGGAAGTTTCTTTTCCTCCGTTCCTTCCTGTACTTTTGCAGCGTAATCCTTAATCTGCTTGCTCAATGAATTCAACCTTTCCTCAGCATCCGTCTTGATGCGTTTGGCTTCCTCCTTAGCATTCAACAAAGCATTCTCAGCTTCAGGAAGCTCCTGCTCTACAAGCTTGCAGTATTTCCCACGAAGGTCCGATTTCTCCACATCATCCATGTAACGCAGCGCCATCTCGTTCTCAGGGAACAAAGCATTGAAGTGTTCATTCACTGCCTTAAGGATGTCTTTCTCACTCTCAGCTTTCTCAAAATGCAGTTCCAATGGAAACTGTTCCCGAACTGCTTCCGGAAGAACAAATTTCAGTTCCTCAGGTTCGTAATCTTTAATTATTGCCATATTAATATTTGTTTTCGTACTCGGCTGCAAATGCCGAATAATATTGGTCTGTAGGTAACGGTAGCTGTATTCCGTATTCTGTCATTATATCAGTCTTGACGGCATCCAGGAAATGTGACATCTCCATTGTGCTAAGTCCCTTTGTGCCCCTTGCAAGTTCCGTCCTCTCACCTTTCGGGGTGATAACCATCTTCGTAAGGAATTTCTTACAATACAGGTCATGTATCGTTTCCACCCCTTCCTTTGTACTCCAGTACGCTTCACCGGTGAACTCACGTAAGGCACCACCCACGCACCTGAACCACATCCACATGAGCGCGTTCTGGTCAAGCGTCCTGGGCTTAGTCTTTCTCTTGATGGTAAGAGTATATTCACCATTACGGAGAAGGCTTAGCATAAAGTTGAAATCCTTGTCCCTTGTGGCCTTTCCGTCTTTCTTAATTATAGTAGCTTCCATAATCAGAACGGTAAATCATCACTTGGAGTCTCTGATGGTAATGGAGCTTCAGAAACATTATTCTGTGAACCACTCTTAGATGTTGTGGAAAGAATCTCCATGTTATCTGCGAATATCTCTATAATATATCTCTTCACCTTACTGTTATCCTCATAACTTCTGGATCTGATTTTACCTTCGATAAAAACCTTGTCTCCCTTGTGTAGATATTTACCTGCAACCTCAGCAAGCCCCTTCCATAGTACAATGTTGTGCCACTCTGTCCTGTCCGGTACCTGAGTACCATTCTGCAACGTGTATCCCTTTTCCGTCGTTGCCAGTGTGAACTGGCAGACTTTTGTTCCGGAATCAAGCGTTCTTACATCAGGGTCCTTTCCAAGATGCCCTATCAGCATTACCTTATTAAGCATTTTCTTCCTCCTTTCTTAATGTGATTCTTATAGATGCAGCAGTTTCAGTCTCCTTGATGTACTGTTTATACAACTCGGGATGCTCAGATTGAAACCTCTTAGTGTCGAAAGATTTTTTGATTCCTGCAGGTGTTATGGTAGCTTTCAATACACCTGTGTCCCACGACTTGACATCGTGTTCAACCATTGCGCGTTTCAACGAATCCTTGAAACCGTCAATGAACGGCTGTATTCTCTCAACTTCCGCTACAGCTTCAAGATATTTGTTTATCACGTCCTTTGGCAATAGCTGTACTTCATCCTGCTTGTGTTCAAGTGCAGTTTCAGTATCAAGGTAACGTGTTCCCTCAATCTCACACTGCAACAGCCTTTTGACCTCCACGTCAGATTTCCGGAAAAGTGGAATAAGTTTTGATTTTTCATTGTAGAGCCATACACCAAACAGAGCATCTACTTTAAGATGTGGGTTAAGTAGTTCAAAGAAATACGCATAAATAGACAACTGCCATGCAAGATATTCCTCATCCAGTGCATAAGTAGTCTTTACATCTACCAGAGCAATCGTTTCATTCTTCTCCCACACACAATCAATATTGGAAGCAAAGTATTCTCCATCAGATACTGTATATTCGTTCGCAAGTGCATTATACCCTGCACCAGTCCTAAGAAGCAGATAGTTCATTGCTTCCTGACTTTCAGGCTCAAATCCTGTTGTATCAACAAACTGGCATTCGTGATGAACTCTTGTACCTCTATCTGCTGCCCTTTCAAGTATATACTTTGGAACATCCTTGTACTTATCCGGAAATAATTGTCTTTTAATCATTCCCGTTATTCCTGAAAGCTGCTTGTCGCCCAGGAAATAGGTGTGGTTCTCTTCATTGAAAACCACACCTGACTCAACTAATTCTATCATTCTGGATATTTTTTACACATTTCCATTGTTGCATTTCTGAACTCCAAATTCTGCTGAAGTGCTGGATACTTCTTCCAAACTTCGTTAATGGCATATCTGCTCTGACATGCATTCACTTCAGCAACAGCATCTTTCAGTTGTTTCCCGGTGAACACTTTAGGATTTTTCTGCTGAGGCTGCTCAGACTTCTTTTCCTTTGGCATAGGGAACTGGTATCTTATCACACCATTGTTGTCTACAATGATACATTTACTAACCTCTCTGTTCTTGTCATACTCAATCTCACTTACAGAGAACTTAGTATAAGTAGAACATTTTCCCGAAGTGCTCTTAAAGATTTCGTTTGGTTCAAGTTTTACCCAAATAAAAGGTGCCGAGTAAAGTTCTCGACCAATCCCCCAGTTGAATCCGGCACGCTTGAATGCATCGGAAGCCTGACCTTTCTCCTTTTCCGTATTGGATTCAGTTCCGACATCCTGCTTGCTCACCCATTCCTTTTTCTTTTCATCGTAGATTGATATGGTGCAGAATAGGTTTCCGTTCACAACTTCGTGGTCTCTCTTCCAGTTCATTGGTCCGAACACCTCATCAAGAAGTCTCATATCCACACGGGCATCCTTGTACAGCAACAATGTGCATCCTTTCTCATTGATTGTACCTATTCGGCATTCAATCTCGTTTGCTCTCAGGGTTCTTATGTTCACAATTTTGTCAGAAAGTGTCTGTTGCACTTCTTTTTCTTCCTGTTTTTCTTCCTGATTATCTTTTTCAGGAACGTCTGTTTTAGCTTTTCTTTCAGCCATAATTAAAATATTAATGGTTTGACTTTTAGTTCTTTACATCTGTAAAGGTAGTTCAGATAGTCAAGTTTTGCAATCCGAAACTTCGCCATTTTTACGCCTTAACCTTTGTTCTCATTATGATAAATAAAACCCTGGGGCGTATTCCCCAGGGCACATCACACACAATCAATCCTTTCCGATTTCGCGTTACATTTCAGATAGAGTCAACGGCTAACCGATGCTGCGCGGATGAAACCCTGCGCTATCTTCGCCCTACTTTCGGATTTAATAACGGATTTTCTTTCTTCTTTTTAGGTTTCTTGTTGTAGTATGGCATATTATTTAAATCCCCATTCTTTCATGTAGTCAATATTTTCAGGAAATCCCTCTACCGATTTAGGACTAAGGAATATTTTCTCACTTTTCAATGGAGTGCCTCCCCATATAGTAGCAGGACATTCTTCATATTCTTCTTTAGAAACTTCACTCACACTAAAGCGTGGTTGGAAACCATATCCCATTACGCTTTCTCCTAAGTAACTACCAAACTTCTTTAAAGCCCATTGAAATGCGATTTCTTCACTGAATAATCCATTTTTAGAAAGGACTGCTGCATATATTCTATGCATATAGCATCCTGTTTCAGTTAAATCAGGATTGCAACGGATGCAGAAATAGGAAATATTTCGCAAAATCTCTTTCACATACGTTTCATGCTCCTTACATTCTTCTTCTGTAAGAAACTCTTTTCCATCATTAGCGATGTAAATAGTCTTAGTTATTTCTTTCGTTTCCATATTCTTTATTTTTGAGATTATTTGTGGGCACTACGGGAATCGAACCCGCATCTTCGACTAACAATAGAGATTTCTAACACTAACAAACAAACATGGAATGGAATGATGCCGATGTTCTACCATTAGACCAAGTGCCCAGGAAAAAAATAGTACGGACGACTTTCACAAGCCAGTCCGTACACCAAGAAATTAAAACGTAAACATTTATGTAGAAAATAACCACCTTCACAGGCTTTTAGACTTGTTCCTTTTTTTATGTCTCTTCTTGTACGAACAGTACCTTAACACATCAGCACCATTGCAGAACCATTTTCCGTTCTGACAATCTGCCTTCTTCTCAGCACGTATCTTACCGCTCTCAACAAGCTTTTCCAACCGGTTCTCGGAACCGACTATTCCTGATGCCTGAGACTTGCTGAACTTTATTCCTTCCATTGCAAGAAGTATGTTCTCAAGAATCATTCCTGCTGTATTATCTGACAATATTGTAGTCATAAACTTCCCATTTAATTCGAACACCATCAGCTAACACGCGTTACAATTATTACTCCCTTTTCACGATCTGAAATGCAAGTCCATTTCATACCATTACGTCTCTCCTTATCAAGACGGCAAGTTATCGTATTCATGACCGTAATCTTCTGGTCAATATTGAACACCTCATCACTGCCAACCTTCATGTTACGAAGGGTAGCAATAACAGGTTTTCTTTCAACTACTTTTTCCATATCTCCTTCCACGTTACAACATTCAAGTTAAACGAACACACAACAAATATTACGCACACAAGCGTCCAGAATCCCTGCAACTTTCCCTGAGTAGAAAGTGCGCTGTACAACAAGCCCAAAGAGCAGGATGTTACGGCCAATGACCAGATAAACGGTGCCAGTATTTTAAAAGACAATATGGCAAACCAGATATATGACAAAATTCTCATAACAACTAAATTTTAATTCGCTCCGAGAGACGGATTCGAACCGCCACCTGCACCCAAAATCTTTATGCCCTCAGACTGGTGCCGTTCTTCCATTAAACAACCTCGGAATAGAACTGGAGAAGGGAGTCGAACCCTTACATCAACGATAATCATTATTGCATTCATCTATTTTTTATAACCCAGTGTTGCGCTCTACCGTTAAGCTACTCCAGCTATATCATATCGTAAAACCTATTACAATAGGCCGAATTGCTACAATTCTACACTCTGTCGGACCGCCCGTTATCCACGGTGAATTACTATACCATACCAGTATGTCCGTCAGCCAAAAGATGTCAAGGAACTCTTCTCTATTGTTCCCGGATAGGCGGTCAGGCCACACCGGGATTTGATTTGTCAATCACCGAAAACACTCATTCTCAACTCTTCCTTGGAAGTAAAAAGCTCATTCTCTGAATAAGTTACAAATGATTCACTGGACCATTCCTTTTCTTTTGGAGTCAACATGTAATAGTAGTTCTTCTGTACTCCATTAGAGTCCACAGAGATATTTATCCCCTTGATTGTTTTCTCTTCAGCCTTCATTCCTATAAGTGTCCAGACTTTCTGTCCTGGCTGATACTTGGTTGGTTTAATTTCCATAATGGTTTTGACTTTTAGTGAGGTTTTTATTACGCAAATTTGTATCTCAAATAATCGGCTTCACTTGCAAAGCCGGGGTCAACGCTGCTGAAATCATCATCATTTTCAATGTGGCTTTCAGAAACTTTGAGTTCATTTTCAAGAAAACTTATGAAATCTTCCTTGCTGTCGTCTGTATTGAAGTAAGATTGCATCTCTTCTTCTGTCATAGACTTTGCTTTTTCGATGTCAGCT
>ERZ780029.226-NODE-226-length-7054-cov-1.78968_pt1 | contig 7054 bp, 7 predicted proteins | sample MGYA00511858_ERZ780029 | MGnify/ENA primary metagenome ERZ780029 (study PRJEB29588, sample SAMEA2146472) | human gut metagenome | biome: human gut; feature: human-associated habitat; material: faeces | place: Denmark | collected 2008/2010 ...
GAATTCATCTATATCAGGAAACACCTCAGCACCTTTCGGTAAATCTACCACGGTAGGAACATCTGGAGTTACCCATGACTTACCACCATACACAACAACCTCATGCTTTCCACCATCACCAACGATAGCCAATCCTCCAATATGTCCACCGTTCTTAGTACCTTCCTTGTATGCAGGAATTGGTGTTGCTGCGATAGTAGCAACCTGCACAGCACCCATTACGGCACCAAGAACAGGACCTAACTGCCATGCTTCCATTATACCACGTGCCGTTGCAATTCCAGTCTGTGCTATCTGTACAGCTTTATCCCACTTAGCCTGTTTCTGCTGCAACTGTACTTTCTTCTTCTCAAGTTCCTCATTCTTTCTTGATGTTTCAGCTTCAGCAGCTCTTTTCCTTGCTTCAGCTTCTTCCTCAGATATTGCTCCCCTTTCGGCAAGTGCTTCAATCCTTTCAACATCAGCATTGTACGCTTCCTCATTTGCCTCCTGTTCATCCTCAATCTTTTCAATATCACGCTCATATAATGTCGACATAAGATTACCGATTGCACCAATGGCATCAGACGCAACATCCATCCATCGCTGAGCATTCTTCATCCGTTTTTTGTAAGAATCTTCTTCTTCATCCTGAACCCTCTTGATTGCAGCAATCTCGGCATCAGCTTCAGCATTTGCCAAATCAGCCTTTGCTTTCTGAAGCTGCTCGGCAAGTTTTTCTCTGTCGTCCTGGCTCAGATTTTCAACAGAAATCTGTTCCTCCAACGAGTCAACAGCAGCCTTAGCGGTATCAATAGAATACCGTTCTGTTATATCAGCCTTCTTTTTCTCATATTCCTCATCCGAAATAAGTTTCTTGGCATGCAGCTTTTCCAACTCTTTCAGGTCGGAATTATATTGTGCATTCCTTACAACCTGTTCGGCTGCGGCAGATTTAGAAATCTCATCAACATAATCAGCAGCATATTCCTCATAAATCTTACGCTTTTCATTGATGTATTTCTTTTCGATGAGGCTCACGTCGGCACCATTACTTTCAGCAGCCTTCATTTCTTCTTCCTTCTGCTTATCAAGTATATCAAGACGAACGGACATTTCTTCCTCACTACCTTCCTCAACGGAAGCAAGACGATTCTGAAGGTCAATACTTGCACGATTCTTTTCATACTCCTCAGAAGCCTTCGCCAATTCGTTGTTCATTTCTTGAAGTAACGATTTTCTCAATGCCATTTCTGCGGATGAATTACCTTTTACGGCATCAATCTTCTGCTGGTAACCATTACGTATAACAGCCAGCTCCTTCTCTAGCCCTTCTTCCATGAGTGCAGTCTGAGACCTCTGCAAGTCAGCTTCAACCTTCAAACGTGCAGCCTTCTCCTTATCTGTCTCTATTTTTACACCATTACCTCCATTCGTACTTGCACCTGACACATTCTTTATCTCGCTCGACAACGATTTGTACACTGAAATCATTGCCTTTGATTTTGCGATAGCTTCGGACTGTTGCAGTTCCATAGCAGCATATGTCTTATAGCTTCCATCCTCCATTTTATGAAGGTATGCCTTATTATACCAAGTTTCCTTATCCTGTATCTCTTTCTTCTTAGCTTCCGCATCAGCTATCAGCACTTCTTCCTTCTTTATACGTTCCTCAAGTGATTTAAGCTGTATGTCACGTGCTTTTTCCTCAGCCTCTTTTGCAGACATTCCCTGCTTCACGTATTTCTCTGTATCTCTAGCTATCTGTGCCTCGTACTTCCCGATAATGTCCGCACTCTTTGTGATTTTCATGTATGACTTCTCGTATCCAGACATCATTTTTGTCTCGATTGTTTCCACAGAAGCAAGTAAAGCGGAAAGTCCACGTACCATACCAGTAACCCAGTCAACCACGCTGCGCATCCATCCGTTACTTCCGTTTATGGTAAGCATAAGTTCATCCCATGCGGATGACAAAGACTTCAACGAACCAGCCATATTGTCAGACATCACATCTGCCATTGACTGCAACTCCCCCTCTACTCCTGTAATCTGTTCTCTGAGTGGGACAATCTTATCAGCTGACGTAAGGAACGCATTGAATGCGGACACGCTACGTTTATCCGTAAGTTCGAGTGTGGTGTTAAGGTCAACTCCGTTATCCCTCAACTTGACAAGCCCATTTACAAGGTCTGGCAACGTCTTAACAGGCTCACCCAATGTCTTTGCAAGCTTACCGTTACTGTCTGCAAGATTAAGCAGAATGTTACGTGTAGCTGTCGCAGCCATTGACGCATCAAATCCAGCATCAGAAAGCTTTCCTAACAACGCCAACGTGTCTTCAATGGTAAAGTTAAATGATTTGGCTACAGGGCCAACAATAGGCATCGCTGTCGCAAGGTAAGAGAATGACAACGCACTACGACTTGTAGATACAGCCATTGCGGACACGTAACGCTCGGTCTCTTTTGTTGAGGCACCGAACATTCTTAAAGCTGCTCCGGCCAACGAAGCCGCATCAGGAAGTTCTGCACCAGTAGCCTGAGCAAACCGTAAGATATACTGTGTACTGTCTTTAATTTCCTGAGCCGTGAAACCTAACTTAGCAAGTTCTATCTGTAAGTTTGTGGCTTCTGCTGCTGTGTATTTGGTTGATGCTCCAAGCTCACGGGCATCGTTCTGCAAGTCTTTAATCTTATCAGATGTTGTACCAAGGACTGCAGCAAGATTTGAGTTAGCAGCTTCAAATTCAATAGATGTCTGTATTCCACCCTTGAACAATGATATTAACTTCTGAACACCTGTCAGTACAGCCTGTGCTCCTACAAATCCTTTTACCATTGATGCGACACCAACACCTACATTACTTATGCCTTTAGAAAAATTACGTCTTAAAATATTACCGACATTCGATGCGATGATACCCATATTCTTCATGGAACTGTTTCCTCGCTCTATCTCCATCCATGCAGCTTTGATGTTCTCCTTGTAGTTTCCGATTTCCATCTTCTGCTGAGTATATCGGTCACTGTTACGTTTAACGTAATCTGTATTGACACCGATAGTAGAATTAAGTTTTCCAAGAGTATTCTTATAATCTTCATCAGTATCACGTACCATCTTTACAGCCTGACGCAATCTCTTATTTGCTTCGTTCGCTTCATCAATACTATGCACCTCCTTGTCTGCCAACTCCAAAGATTCCTTGATGAAACGGATTCGCTCCTCTTCGGTCATGGCAGCAGCCTTTCTGGTAGTGTTCGCAGATTTCTGGGCCTTATTAATTGCTTCCTCAGCCTTTGCAGCCTGCTGCATTGCCTTGGATGCTTCTGCTGATGCCTTTGACAATTCCTTTACCTCTTTTGTACTCAGCTTTTCTGCATCTGCCTTCTCCTTGATTTTCTTCATCAGTTGTTCAGCGACCTCTGCTTGACGACTGAATGCATCAGTAAGTTTTTCAGATGCGGAAGATACGTTCTTAGCCTGAGTATTATATATGGCCTGCAACTTGTCAATATCTCCCTTTACCTTGACGTCAACAGTAAGTCCCTTGATAAGTTCCGATGCAGCATCCTTGTAATCCTGCCTTACATCTGATATTGTACTCCTAAGTTCCTGCAACTTCTTCAATGATTCCTCATCGACGAAATCCTTCAATTTCAAATTTCCCATCACAAGTAATGTTTATATTCAACAATAACGCCATCCACCTTGGTACCTTCCTTATCGAACGAGTAGGTACCGTCACTCTTCCTGTACACAACGTACACACATCCGTCCAGCATGGCAGCTTTTTTTGCAAGCATGGCCACACGCTCATAGTCAGACATGATTTTCTTATTCTCGCAACCGCATCCCATCATTTATACCCACATTGTTTGAAAAAACGTTTCAAAAAAGGCTCGAGAAGTTGAAGTACAACATACTCTCTTGCGTCCTTTCCCAACTATATCAGGACCATCAACGAATCCCACAGTATCAATCGAAAGAGTGTCACCTGCAACAGATGCGCGGATACTTTCATGGAACGGACCGGTAATATACAAGTTAGGAACATCAACAGGCCTTGGAGGAAGATTCAGTCTCGGACTTTTTATCGGAGGTGTTATCTTCCTTTTCCATTCAATATACCCGTCTGGATCATTATGCCACATAGATGTAGTTTCTCTAAAATATGGATCTTCTGAATATCCTGGTCTAAGACTGTCTGTATTACCGTCAAGACCTGAATATAGCTGTTCCCTTACAAGGTCTGCAACTTCTATATTGTTTTCCTGAAGGCAATCCATACATGACTTTTCAAATCCTGATGCAATTCTGTTTATCACATTCTCCAATTTCTCGAAATCAGCCATACAATTAAAATTAAAGCCGGACTTCCGCCCGGCTTAATCAACCAAAACCATCACTTATCAGCAGACTCACCGTCAGCATCCTTTACAGACTTACCAGTAATTCGTTCATACACGTCAGAAAGTTTCTTTTTTCGATTCTCCTCAGAAACTTTCTGCCAGATACAGGTCATGTGGGTATCAATGAATTTCTTTTTCGACATCATCTTGACCTGCTTTTCCACAAAATTGACTCCATCTACAATCATGCTTTTGCTTTAACTACTTTTACAAATTCAACCCATTTGACATCTTTCTCGTACAGAACAGAAGGTGATTTAACTGAAATCTCACCTTCACCAGGAGTAATTGTGAGATAACCGTCCTCATACGAAGCTGATGTAACCCCATCAAATACCTCGGATGCACCTGAGGACAATTCTGTTGCAAATTCAGCAGTTCTGTCATATCCACCTACACATTCAATAATCTTGAATTTGTTGTTTTCGTTTTCAACTAACATGACCTCAGTCAGTCCCTTAATCACATTCGCAGGATTGAAATCCAACTTTAAGTAGTCAAAGTTCAACTGGCTGTCTTCTGCATCCATGTGGCAGAAATTTACCGTCATACTTGACTTCGCACTGCTTGTGCTGAACGGTGTGGCACCTGGATATACTGTTGACATCGGAATTCCGGCAAGAATATCAGTTCCATCATTGTAACCGATAAGCATTCTGTTTGAATCCCAGAAGTACACATCCCATTCCTTGTTAGCACAACGCAACAGCTCAGCATTCAGAATTTCATCAAAACGAGGAAGTGTGAAAGTATCTGTCTGAGCATTGAGGCCATTGTACTGGTTTGCCCCGTATCCCACAGCACTAACCTGAGCTTCACCACCATTCTTCGCATATTCAACGAATGTATGAATAGGATAAATTCTGCCTGGTCTGTCAGCATGACACATTTTTTCCAACTCATCGGCAGTAATATTTGCCGGTAGTTTTACTCCATGCTCTACAAGTATTGCTCCCTTTACCTTACCCCAGTCAACCTTGCAGGCCGAACCACCGGTATTCATTTCTGCGCTTTCGCACACTCTTGTATTTCTCATTACCTACAACTTTGATTTTTAACTATTAATTCCATCGAGCGTATATTTATGGCATCAATAGGCTCGCTCACTTCCTCTCCGGATTCCGTATAGGCTCCGTATCTGCCATACGAGTAGTTCTCAGAATATTCATGCGGAACGATACTGTCATAGTATATATCAAACCTCCCATCATTTCTAACTACCTCAATCAGCCTTTCATAAATTGGTCGAAGAATGTTGATGAATGAAGCATACAGACGCCGTTCATTGCTCCAGCTCTTCGTTGATGAACACGCTATAAGGATATTCAGTGAAACCTTTGAATAATAGTCCAGACTGTCTCTCTTCTCTGTAACAGGACAGAACAGTACGACAAGAGGGAACTTACGTTCTGATGTTGAAGGTACTTTGCTGTATTCATCAAGTTTATCCTTTACATACTGGGCCGAACCAAATATGTAGTTCAGTTCAGGATTCTTAACTTCCTCGAACCTGTCATTCTCGATGTCAGCAGGCATTACGATTGTAAGGTTCCCACTCATTTCCTTTACTACATCTCCAATAATCTCAACGATACCTTTCATAGATTGAACTGGTTAATCTTAATCAACATGTTAGTCTGTGTGACAAGGTCAATCGGACAATTACCATCACGCGCCCACTGGATAAACTTCACATTGGCGGAAACCATCCTATTCCATGCAATAACCTGGGCATTAACAGGTGAAATATACTCATTGGCACACTTCAGCCGGACATTCCCAGTTATTGTAGCTTCCGATGAAGAATCACGAAGTATGTGGAACAGCACGTAATCAGCAAAAGGCTCTTTCAGTTTGTTGCATACGATTTCATACTTAGAAGGCTCAGTATCTTCGTTTCCTTCATCATCAGACATATCAAGGTAATCCATTGCATAACCTGCTTCCTTCTCACCGAGCATGGATTCAAGAAAAACAGGCTGCAACTTCTTAATATATTCTTCGATATGGCCGGTTACTACCAAAGAATCGGCGCCAGCAGTCTTTGACGTTGAGGCATTTAGAATATGACGTGGGCCTGCTACAAAATATGACACATCAATCAACATGGCAATTCCTTATTTCTTCGATTTCGAAGCAGAAACTTTTTTCTCGTCCTGAACAACGGCTGCCTTATCATCCTCGGCAGAAACCTCCTTTGTGTCGGTCTGCTCAATATTTTTATTGTCTTCTTGAACATCCTTAGCATCATCCACATGTGAATCAAGTTCTGCCAGTTTGGCTTTCAGTTCATCAATTTCTTTCTTTTGACTCTCATTCTCAACAGAAAGCTCATCTATAACCTTCTGTTTGCTCTCTAATGCCTTTTCGACATCTTCCTCAGACACAAGTCCAGCTTCCGAGACCGGGGTGATAGAAATCAACCCACGGCCAATACGGATACGCTGTTCTTTTATGACAGATTCAAGAGCCTTCTTTTCTCCATTAAGCAAATACATAAGCATTAAGATTTAGTGATTGCTTCTTTCAAGGCTGCCAAGTCACCATAAGCGAATGCCCATGGCATATATACAGGGAAGATAACTTCTTCCTGAGCAATGAGAACAACTTCGTTCTGCAACTTGCTTTCTACATCTTCAGCCCATTCAAGGTTAAGTGATGTA